>ERZ1046740.725-NODE-725-length-26302-cov-4.832362_pt1 | contig 26302 bp, 25 predicted proteins | sample MGYA00383093_ERZ1046740 | MGnify/ENA primary metagenome ERZ1046740 (study PRJEB29581, sample SAMEA5548363) | metagenome | biome: marine; feature: coastal; material: water | depth 25 m | study: Short-term variability in the microbial, nano- and picoplankton... | reverse complement strand
GACACGGAATACCTGATTTCAGCGATTCCACTTGGCGGCTACGTGAAAATGCTGGATGAGCGCGAGGGTGAGGTGCCAAAAGAGCAGCTCGACGAGGCCTTTAACCGCAAACCTGTGTTGCAACGCATTGCGGTGGTTGCCGCCGGCCCCCTGGCCAACCTGGCTCTTGCGGTGGTGGCCTACTGGTTTCTGTTTATGGCCGGCGAGACCGGCTATGCCCCGGTGATTGGCGAGGTAGAGGCAGGCTCTCTGGCTGATGTGGCGGGCCTTGAGGCAGGGCAGGAAGTTGTCGCAGTGGATGGTAATAAAACCGCCACCTGGCAGGCCTTCAATTTCGCCTTGTTAGACCGTATTGGCGACAGTGGCATTATCAGGTTTTCAGTGAAATACCCCGACTCAGACATGGTGTACGAGTCTGAGGCGGTGCTGGACCGCTGGCTGGTGGGGCAGGAAGAGCCAGACCTTATCGGTGGTCTGGGGCTTGCAATGTATACCCCGGAAGTTCCACCGGTTGTGGCGGAGGTTGTTGAGGGCAGTGCTGCCGAGCAGGCGGGAATGCGGCCCGGCGACCAGGTATTGCGGGCAGATGGCGTCGAAATGTTAGCCTGGATGGACTGGGTGGACTATGTCAAAGCCCGACCTGAGATAGCGATTAATCTTGAGTTTGATCGTGGCGGCGAGACGCAGCAGACTGTGATCACCCCGCAACGAGTCACCGATGAGGCTGGGAAGACCTTCGGCAGGGTAGGTATAGCGGTTGAACTACCCGAAATGCCCAAGGAACTAATCCGTAAATTCGATCGCGGTCCGCTGGAATCTGCCTCTGCAGCAGTTGCCAAAACCTGGAATTTGATGGGTTTCACCTTTAATTCCATAAAGAAGATGATCCAGGGCCTGATATCGCCAAAAAACTTGAGTGGCCCCATCACCATTGCTAAAGTGGCCACCGCTTCTGCGAAGTCGGGTCTGGAGTCTTATATCAGCTTTCTGGCACTTCTGAGCGTAAGTCTTGGTGTGTTAAATCTGCTGCCAATTCCGGTGCTGGACGGCGGCCACCTGCTGTTTTATTCCGTAGAGCTATTGGCGCGGCGCCCGGTACCTGAGAAAATACAGTCGCTGGGGTACCAGCTGGGCCTTTTTCTCGTACTTGGCATAATGATGTTGGCCCTGTACAACGATTTTTCCCGCCTGTAGCGAATGTGGTGGACGTAAACAACAATAACCGCCTGCTGGCAGAATCTATTGGTTGAGTGACTATTGATTAAGCAAACAACGAAATATCTGGTTTTGGCCCTTGTGCTGCTGACGCCACTTGCCTGGTCCCAGAACGCTTTCATTATTTCTGATATCCGGGTTGAGGGACTTCAGCGTATCTCAGCGGGTAGCGTGTTTGCTGCACTGCCGGTTGGCGTGGGCGATACCATTGATGAATACGCCATTCGCGCGGCGTCGCGCAGCCTGTTTGCAACCGGCAACTTCGATGATATTCGTATAGGCCGCGATGGCAATGTGCTGGTAGTGGTGGTGGCCGAGCGCCCCAGCATCAGCGAAATTAATATCGACGGCAACAAGGCTATTGAGACAGAGGCTTTGCTCGATGGCCTCAAAGGTGCAGGGCTTGCTGTGGGCCAGGTATTTCAGCGCTCTACACTGGAAGGCATGCAACTGGAGTTGCAGCGCCAGTACGTACAGCAGGGGCGCTATGACGCTGCTATTGAAACCGAGGTGCTGCCTGAGCCGCGCAACCGGGTAACTATTAATATCGATGTGGACGAGGGCACTGTAGCTGCCATCAAGCACATTAACGTGGTGGGTAATGAGGTCTTTGACGATGAGGAGCTCGGTGACCTGTTCGAACTGAGGACTACCGGTTGGCTGTCTTTTTTCACCAACGACGACAAGTACTCCCGTGAGAAGCTTACCGGTGACCTGGAAACGCTGACCTCCTATTACATGGACCAGGGCTATATCCAGTTCCGCATAGACTCCACCCAGGTGTCTGTTTCCCCCAACAAACAAGAAGTGTATATCACCGCCAATGTTTCCGAGGGTGAAAAGTATAGTGTCAGCGCCGTGGATCTGTCCGGTGACCTGGTGCTCCCTGCTGAAGACCTCAAACGCTTCCTGCTGGTGGCAGAAGGGCAGACCTTCTCTCAGCAGATGGTGACCTCCACCGAGGAATACTTGACTCGTCGCCTGGGTAACGAGGGCTATAACTTCGCCAAGGTCACCGGTATTCCGGAGATCAACGAGGAAGATAATACCGTGGCGATGAAGTTCTTCGTTGACCCGGGTAAGCGCACCTATGTGCGCCGTATCAGCTTTAAAGGCAACCTGAAAACCGCCGATGACGTATTACGCCGGGAAATGCGCCAGATGGAAAGCTCTCCAGCCTCTGCTTCGTCCATTGAGCAGTCTCGTATTCGCCTGGAACGACTGGGCTATTTCAGCAGGGCGACGGTAGAGACCCCCCAGGTTCCCGGCCACGACGACCTGATCGATGTGGAATTTGAAGTCGAGGAACAATCATCCGGTAGTATTGGAGCCAGTTTTGGTTATGCTCAGGATGCGGGTCTGATTCTGGGCCTTAACCTGCAGCAGGACAACTTTATGGGAACTGGCAAGCGGGTGGGTATTTCGCTTAACCAATCCCGCTACCAGGATTTGTACAACTTCAGTTATACCAACCCCTACTTTACAGAGGATGGCGTAAGCCGTGGTTTCAATATTTTCTATCGCTCCACCGACCTGTCTGAGGTAAACGTTGCCAGCTATACCACCGATACCCTCGGGGGAGCTATCAACTTTGGCTACCCGATCAAGGAAACCCAGCGTTTGGGCTTCAGCTTCGGCATTTCCGATACTGAAATTACCGCCGGGCGCTATGCGGTACAGGAAATCAAGGCCAGTCCTCGCCTGGAGCAGGGTGTAGAGGATTGGTTTGAAAGTACCCTGGTCATCAATGATGATGGTAGCTCATATTATTCCGATATAGAGTCTTTGCTGCCAATCTACCCCTTGGGCCCGGAAGGTCTGCCCTATGATCAATTAACCAAGCCCGAAGAGCTTGGCTTTCTCGACGAGAACGGTGATAACTTCACTAACTGGACTATTACCTCCAGCTGGACCCAATCCACTTTGAACCGTGGCCGTATGGCGACCCGCGGGGCTTCCCAGTCTGTGTCTCTGGAAGTGGCTATGCCGGGATCAGATCTGGAGTTCTACAAACTCAATTACCGCGGCGAGATTTTCTACCCCCTGACCCAGTTATTTACCCTGCGCTTCAGAGGCGAGTTGGGTTATGGCGATGGCTATGGCGATACCACCGAGCTGCCTTTTTATGAGCATTTCTTCGCCGGCGGCTTTGGTTCGGTGCGGGGCTTTGAAAGTAATACCCTGGGACCGCGCTCTACACCGGCGGAGCTCTATACCACCTCTCAACCGGTGACCAAGATCGATGATGACGGTAACCCGCTGGAGCAGGGCGGGCCGAATGGTAGTCAGTTCGGCTATGTATCTCGTGACGGTAAGCTGGTTCACGAAACACTGCGCGATGACCCGGATCCTTTCGGCGGCAATGTGCTGGTGGAAGGCAGTATCGAACTGCTGTTCCCCATGCCTTTTATTAAAGATCGCAGCAAATTGCGCTCAGCTTTCTTTATTGATGCCGGCAACGTCTTTAATACCCAATGCGCGTCCAGCCAGATCAACTGCTTTGATGTGGATATGGATGAGCTGCGTTATTCCTTCGGCGTGGGCGTAACCTGGATTACAGGTTTCGGCCCAATGACCTTCAGCCTCGCCAAGCCTCTCAATGCAGGAGACGAGGACGAGGAAGAGGCATTCCAGTTCACACTGGGTCGTGGATTTTAATTTTACTTAGTTAACTGTTGGAGAAAACCGTGTCTAAATTACTTAAAGTCGCTCTTGTAACACTGGCGTTGACCATGCCCCTGGCGGGATGGGCCCAGGGCAAGATTGCTGTGGTCAATCTACAGGAAGCGATTCTGCAGACTGACGAGGCGCAGAAGCGTCTGACAAATGTTCGTGAGCAGGATGATTACAAGTCAGACAAAGCTGAGTTCGACCGACTGAAAAAGGAAATGGACGAACTGGTCAAGGACTTTCAGAAAGATGCTGCGGTAATGAGCCAGGAACAGCAGCTCACGGCACGCAAGAAGCTGACCAACAAGCAGGCAGATCTGGAACATGTTACTGGCAAATTACAGCAGGCGGAGCAGGCTGCTGGCCAGGCGTTGCTGCAGGAAATGTCCCCCCGGGTTCAGGAGGTTCTGCGTGACCTGATTGCTACGGAAGGTATTGGTCTGTTGCTGCAAAGAGCCTCGGTTATTCACGCTGATGCCGGCTATAGCATCACCGCAAAAGTTACCGATAAACTGAATCAGATGCCCGCGGAGTAAAACTACCGTGTACACCCTTGGGGAGCTGTCTGAAAAGCTGAACCTTGAGTTCAGTGGTGACGGCCAGTGCCCCATTACCGGCATCGCCACTCTGGAGACTGCCGGCCCCGGGGACCTGGCGTTCCTGTCAAACTCGAAGTACCTGTCGCAACTGGAAGCTACCGGCGCCGGTGTCGTTATTGTGCACCCGGATCATGTTCAGGCGTGTCCGTCACACTGTCTGCTCAGTGATAATCCCTATCTGACCTTTGCCCGGGTAAGCCGATTGTTTGATAATGCTCCGAAAGTTCCTGTAGGTGTTCACCCCGCCGCGGTTGTTGATCCCGAGGCCAACATAAGCGATGGGGCCTCCATAGGACCCAACGCGGTAGTGGAAGCGGGAACGGAAATTGGTGCAGGGGTGGTTATTGGTGCCAACGTGTACATAGGTCATGGATGCAAGATCGGCCAGGGTAGTCGTATTAATCCAGGTGCTGTGCTTTATCACGATGTGCATATAGGCGAGCTTTGCAAGATTCACAGCCAGGCGGTGCTGGGCGCAGATGGTTTTGGCTTCGCGCCAGGTCCTGACGGTTGGGAGAAAATCTGTCAACTTGGCGGTGTACGCATAGGCAATAGTGTGGAGATAGGTGCATGCACCTCCGTCGATCGCGGCGCTCTGGATCACACGGTGATTGCAGACGGTGTTATTCTCGATAACCTGGTACAGATAGCCCACAATTGCCGGGTTGGAAAAAATACCGCGATAGCTGGTTGCGCGGGTCTGGCTGGAAGCGCCATTATAGGCGCCAACTGCACTATGGCTGGCGGTTCTGGAGTGACGGGTCATGTGGAGATCTGCGATGATGTTCACATTAAGGCCATGACTATGGTGACGAAATCCATCACGGAACCTGGTTCCTACTCCTCGGGCACGCAGATGATGCCAACCAGGGAGTGGCGCCGGAGCGCTGTGCGCTTTGCTCAATTGGATGCCATTTCCAGGCGCCTTGCGGCCGTGGAGAAGCAGCAAAACAATTAAGGCCGGTTAGCGGCTTCTATTAAGGGGATAGCCAGTCCGATGTTGATGGACGTAAACGAAATCCGTAAGTACCTGCCTCACCGTTATCCGTTTCTGTTGGTGGACAGGGTGCTGGAGCTGACCCTTGGCGAATCCATAGTTGCCTGCAAAAACCTGACAATAAACGAACCCTTTTTTGATGGCCATTTTCCCGAGCAACCGGTGTTTCCCGGTGTTCTGTTGGTGGAAGCCATGGCCCAGGCCTCTGGTATCCTGGGATTCAAAACCATGAATAAAACTCCAGCAGATGGTTCCATCTACTACTTTGTCGGTGCCGACAAACTGCGTTTCAAGCGCCCCTGTGTGCCGGGAGACCAGGTGATACTGCGCTCATCGATTGTTTCCGATCGTCGCGGCATCTGGAAATTTGACGTCAGCGCCCATGTAGACGGCGCGCTCTGCGCCTCCGCTACTATTCTCTGCGCAGATCGATGATTCACAGCCAGGCGATAGTCGACTCTTCTGCCCGCCTGGCTGACGATGTACAGGTAGGGCCCTGGTCCATGATAGGTCCAGATGTGGAGATAGGCCCTGGCACTATTATTGAGCCCCATGTTGTTGTGCGCGGCCCGACTGTTATCGGCGCGGGCAATCATATTTACCAGTTTTCGAGCATCGGAGAGGCCACCCCGGACCTGAAGTACAGGAACGAGCCCACTCGGCTGATCATCGGCGATAACAATGTCATTCGTGAGAATGTGACCATTCACCGGGGAACGGTGCAGGATCGCTCTGAAACCGTTATTGGCAGTAGCAATCTGATCATGGCCTACACGCATATCGGGCATGACAGCGTTATAGGTGATCACACCATTTTGGTGAACAACACTGCGCTGGCAGGGCATGTGCATATAGGCGACTGGGCCATCCTCAGCGGTTATACGCTGGTGCACCAGTTCTGCAAAATAGGCGCACACAGCTTCAGTGGTATGGGCACGGCTATTGGCAAAGACGTTCCCGCTTATATCACCGTCAGTGGCTCCCCCGCCGAGGCGAAAACTATTAATATGGAAGGTCTGCGCCGGCGCGGTTTTTCCTCTGACGCTATTCGCCAATTGCGCCGGGCTTTCAAAATTCTCTACAGACAGGGCCTGACCCTGGATATCGCCCTGCAACGACTTGAGACCATGCTGAGCGAGACTCCTGAAGTGCAGGTGCTGATCGACTCAGTCCGCTCCTCTGAGCGGGGCATTGTTCGCTAGTGCCTTCGGGCACCTTGCGCATCGGTATTCTGGCCGGCGAGGCCTCTGGTGATATTCTCGGTGCCCGAGTGATCAGCGCCCTCAAATCCCATTACGACGACGTTATAGTTGAGGGCATAGGCGGCCCTTTGATGGAGGCCCAGGGGCTTAGCAGCATGTTCCCCATGGAACGGCTGTCGGTAATGGGTTTTGTAGAGCCCTTAAAGCGTTTGCCGGAGCTTTTGCGTATACGACGCACAGTGTTTGAGCACTTTCGTGATAACCCGCCAGACCTGTTTCTGGGTATAGATTCGCCGGACTTCAACCTGCGCCTGGAATACAAGCTCAGGAAAGTAGGCATAAAGACGGCTCACCTGGTCAGCCCTTCAGTCTGGGCCTGGCGCTCTGGCCGGATCAAGAAGATCAAACGCTCGGTCGATCTTATGCTGTGCCTGTTCCCCTTTGAGACCGCCATCTACGAACAGCACGAGATCCCCGTGCGATTTGTCGGCCACCCCCTGGCAGATGAAATACCCGAGAAGGTGAGCGCGACGGCAGCTCGCTCAGAGCTTGGCATCAGCCTCGCCGGGCGGGTGCTTGCCCTGCTGCCGGGGAGCCGTGGCGCAGAGGTGCGTATGCTGGCCCCCCTGTTCCTGGAGGCAGCCCAGCGAGTGTATCGCTCCCGACCTGATCTCACAGTGGTAATACCTACGGCCAACCCGGCACGGGAAGCGCAGCTGAAAGAGCTGCTAACTGAATACCCTCAGTTGCCTGTAACACTGGTTTCAGGGCGTTCCCGGGATGTGATGGCCGCAGCAGATGCCATTTTATTGGCCTCCGGCACGGCCACCCTGGAAGGCGCCTTACTCAAGCGTCCCATGGTGCTCTCCTACCGCATGGCGCGTCTTTCGTGGTTTCTCGTGTTACGCCTGGTAAACATAAAGTTCGCGGGCCTGCCCAATATACTCGCCGGCAGGGCCGTAGTACCCGAGTTGATACAAAGCGATGCCACTCCCCAGGCTATGGCCGCAGCCATTGAGCCGCTGATAGCCGACGACAGCGCTCCGCAACAACTGGCGGTATTTGAGGAGATTCACCAACAGTTGCGCCAGGACTACAGCAAGGTTGCCGCTGCAGCACTGGTCGAGTTGGCCCGGGGTACTTTGGAAAGCAATCATAATGGATGACCTGTTCCGCGCAGACTACGAGGGCGCAGATATTGCCGGTGTAGACGAAGTAGGGCGTGGCCCCCTTGCAGGAGACGTGGTAACTGCCGCTGTCATACTGGACCCGGACCGCCCGATAGAAGGCCTGCGTGACTCCAAGAAACTGACCGCAGCCCGTCGTGAAGCCCTGGCCGAAGATATCCGCGAACGATCCATTGCCTGGGCGGTGGCTCGTGCCAGTGTCGCAGAAATTGACGAACTCAATATCCTGCAGGCATCTCTGCTGGCCATGCACCGGGCAGTTGCCGCCCTGGAACCACAACCGGGTTATGTGCTGGTTGACGGCAATCGCCTGCCTCGTTGGCAATACGCTTCTGAACCAGTAGTAAAAGGCGATGACCGGGTACCCGCTATCGCCGCGGCGTCCATTCTCGCCAAGGTACAGCGCGATAACGAACTGGTTGAACTCGAACAACAGTACCCGGGCTATGGGTTCGCCAAACACAAGGGTTATCCCACGGCCATGCACCTGGAAGCGCTCAAGTCCCTGGGCGTTACCCCGGTTCATCGTCGTAGCTTTGGTCCGGTTAAGGCGCTTCTTTAGTCGAGTTCTTGAAGGATTTTTTGCTAAGCGGCCACTGCGCCCGGGAATTACCCCCTTCGGTCGGAAGGCAAAGATACTCCCTCTTGGGGTAATTCCCGGGCACTGTGACCTTGTTCCTTTTCTACTCGATTATCCATTACCTATGCTTCCTTTGAGGCTCTAAATCCGTCTGGGAAGTGCCTGAACTTGCGGTCTTGTCTGTGCGCGCCTCCGGCGTATCCTCGGGCGGTCGCAAGCCGGATAAACACCCGTCTCGCTCCACTTCCTCGGCGCACACAAACGACCGAAAGTTCAGCCGCTTCCCAGACTCCTGATTGCAGATGCCAAAGGTGCGCTGGATCATCAGATCATTAGCGTCCTCGATGGTGAGGGGTGAGAGCGGCTGAAAAGTCCCTCGTTGGACCTGCCGCCGAAGGAGTGGAGGGAGACAGCGAAGCGCCGTCGGCTCCCGACCGGCTGAGGGTACCCCGGAGGGGCGGTTGGTCAGAGGGTCTTTTCAGGCACTCTCACGCCGACTCAGGGGCTCACCGGAAGCATAGGTAATGGATCGCGGAGTAAAGCAGAACGAAGGACGCCACGAGCGGGAAAGCCTTAAGAGGGAGTATCTTTGCCCTCCGACCGAAGAAGGCTTTCCCGCTCGTGGTGGCCGCATAACCAATAACAGCCTACGCACCAAACCAAAACCTACGAAACCGGCGAGAAAAGTCGAAATTTCAGCACCGAACCCCTGCCCGAAAATATCGATCCAGAGTACACTCACAGCATGAGTCAGTTCGTACATCTTCGCCTCCATACAGAGTATTCCATCGTGGACGGCCTCGTCCGTTTGAAGCCACTTATGAGTCGGGTGGCCGACATGGGCATGCCCGCCGTGGCAGTTACTGATTACAGTAATTTTTATGGCTTGGTAAAAGCCTACAAGAGCGCCTTTGGCGCCGGGATACAGCCGATTTTCGGTGTAGACTTGATGGTGATGGAGTCCGACGACCCCGAGCGGGCCTACCCATTGTGCCTGTTGGCCATGAACCATACCGGCTATCACAACCTTACCCTGTTGATATCACGCGGCTACACCGACGGCCAGTTTCTCGGTATGCCCTACGTTGCCAAGAATTGGTTGGAAGAGTGTGCCGAAGGCGTGATCGCACTTTCTGCCGGGACTGCCGGTGAAGTAGGGCAGGCCTTGTTGGGGGAGAAAGATGACCTCGCACGAGAACGTTTACGCTACTGGATGAACCTATATCCCGATCGTTTCTACCTGGAACTGCATCGCACCGGACGGGAAGGGGACGAGGCGCATTTACACGCGGCCGTAAAGATAGCAGACGAAATGCAATGCCCGGTTGTCGCTACCAATGATGTGCGCTTTCTGGACGCCTCAGAATTCGAAGCCCATGAAGCCCGCGTCTGTATCGGGGAAGGCCGTGCCCTGGATGACCCGCGGCGGGCAAGAGCCTACACCGATCAGCAATATCTTCGTTCACCGGCTGAAATGGCCGAATTGTTTTCAGATATTCCAGAGGCCCTGGCTAATACCGTAGAAATCGCCCGCCGCTGTAACCTGGTGCTGGAACTGGGTAAGCCCTATCTGCCTGACTATCCCGTGCCCGACGGCATGACCATGGACGAGTACTTCCGTCAGCTATCTCATGAGGGTCTGGATAATCGTCTTGAAATTCTCTTCGGCAGTGAAAGCGAGGGCTTTCCAGCAATACAGAAAGAGTATCGCGAGCGTCTGGAGTTTGAGCTGAACACCATTATCCAGATGGGCTTCCCTGGCTACTTCCTGATCGTAATGGACTTTATCCGCTGGGCCAAACAGCATGATATTCCCGTGGGTCCGGGCAGGGGTTCCGGTGCCGGTTCCCTGGTGGCCTACGCTCTGGAAATCACCGACCTGGACCCCCTTGAGTACGACCTGCTGTTCGAGCGCTTTCTCAACCCGGAACGGGTGTCCATGCCAGACTTTGATGTGGATTTCTGCATGGAGAAGCGCGACAGGGTGATCGATTACGTGGCCGAGACTTATGGCCGTGAGGCGGTATCGCAAATTATCACCTTTGGCACCATGGCCGCCAAGGCGGTGGTGCGTGACGTGGCAAGGGTACAAGGTAAGTCCTACGGCCTGGCAGACAAGCTGTCGAAGATGATTCCCTTCGAAGTGGGCATGACCCTGGAGAAGGCCCTTGAGCAGGAGGAACCCCTGAGGGACTTTTTGCGAGACGACAGCCAGGCTCAGGAAATATGGGACATGGCGGAGCAACTAGAGGGCATTACCCGCAACGTGGGCAAGCACGCCGGCGGGGTGGTGATAGCACCTTCAAAGCTCACTGACTTTTCCCCTTTGTTTTGCGACGAGACCGGCTCCGGCCTGGTAACCCAGTACGACAAGGGTGATGTGGAAGATGCCGGGCTGGTGAAGTTCGACTTCCTGGGTTTACGCACCCTGACGATTATCGACTGGGCGGTGAAGATGATCAATCCCGCCCGGGAACGGGCCGGGGAGATACCTCTGGATATCATGCAGATCCCGCTGGATGACCCCGCTAGTTTTACCTTGCTTAAATCAGCAAAAACAACCGCGGTATTCCAGCTCGAATCCTCGGGCATGAAAGACTTGATCGAACGCCTGCAGCCTGATTGCTTTGAAGACATAGTGGCCCTGGTGGCGCTGTTTCGTCCCGGCCCCCTGCAGTCAGGCATGGTGGATAACTTCATCAACCGTAAACACGGCCGGGAAGAGCTGTCCTTTCCAGATGCCCAATACCAGCATGAGTGGCTAAAACCCATACTGCAGCCAACCTACGGCATCATCCTATATCAGGAGCAGGTGATGCAGATCGCCCAGGAGCTGGCGGGCTACACACTGGGCGGCGCCGATATGCTGCGCCGGGCCATGGGGAAGAAGAAGCCAGAGGAGATGGCCAAGCAGCGGGCCAGCTTTGAAGATGGCGCTAAATCCAGGGGTGTAGACGGTACCCTGGCAATGAAGATTTTCGACCTGGTGGAGAAGTTCGCCGGTTACGGTTTTAACAAATCCCACTCGGCTGCTTATGCCCTGGTGTCTTACCAGACCTGCTGGCTCAAGACTCATTACCCGGCACATTTCATGGCGGCGGTAATGAGTTCGGAACTCGATAACACTGACAAAATCGTGGTGTTTGTAGACGAGTGCAAACGGATGAAGCTTTCACTCAAGCTCCCGGACCTCAATGAAGGCGAGTATATGTTCACCGTTAACGAAGGCGGTGACATTATATACGGCCTGGGAGCTATCAAGGGGCTGGGGGAGGGGCCTGTAGAGAATATCCTGGCAGCCCGCAATGAGGGAGGCCCGTTTAGCGATCTGTTTGATTTTTGCGCCCGTACCGACCCGCGCAAAGTTAACCGTCGGGCTATTGAGGCACTTATCCGTTCAGGTGCCCTGGATTCCCTGGCGACCGACCGCTGGGTCGTAATGGCCTCTTTAGAGGATGCATTGAAAGCAGCTGAGCAGAACGCCAGCAACCGGGACTCAGGCATTGATGACCTGTTTGGCGAGGTAGTACCCAGCCACGAAGCCGCCAATGGCGATGTTTATGGCCCGTTCCGCTCGGTCCGCCCCTGGCCCGACAAGGAACGCCTGGGAGGCGAGCGCGACACCCTGGGTTTGTATATCACCGGACACCCCATTGATGAGTACAAGGCAGAGGTGCGCAAGTTTGCCCCCAACCGCATCGTCGATTTGCGAGCAGACCGTCAGGGCGGGCAGGTTATTGTCGGCCTGATTATGGCGACCCGCACCATGAATACCCAGCGCGGCACCATGGCGGTAATGACCCTGGATGACGCCAGTAGCCAGATAGAGGTGACTCTGTTCTCCGAGGCCTATAACCAGTTCCGCGAGATGTTGGTGAAAGACACCATTGTGATTGCCGAGGGACGTATCTCTACTGATGATCGCAGCGGCAAGCTGGTGATGCGCGCCAATAGCCTGCGCAGTCTTAACGATGCCCGCCAGAGCTACGCTTCTGGTCTGAGGATAGAAGTCAGTGCGGAACGGGTGGACGAAGCCTTTACCCAGTTACTGGAAAAAACACTAAGCGGTGCCGGCGGTGGGAGTTGCCCGGTGTCGTTGGTCTACCACCAGAGTCGTAATAAAGCACGGGTTCGCCTGGGAGAGCGCTGGCAGGTTGTGCCCTCAGACGAGTTACTGCAGGAATTGAAAGATTATTTGGGCAGTGAGCGGGTGTCCCTGGAATATTCCTGATGGCAAAGGCTCTTCAGATGCTCTGCCGCGAGCGATAAGCTACAAACTAATTCACGGAGTAAGTTAGTCATGAGTGATACCGATAAAATCGAAGCCGCCGTGTTCCGACGCCTGTTGGAGCACCTGGACAATCGTAAGGACGTGCAGAATATCGAATTAATGGTGCTGGCAGGTTTTTGCCGTAACTGTCTGTCCAAGTGGTATATGGCTGCCGCTGCCGAGGAGGGCGTAGAGGTCGATTACGATGCCGCCCGCGAGCGAGTGTATGGCGAGCCCTATGGGCAGTGGAAGGACAAGTACCAGACCGAGGCGACTCCAGAGCAGTTAGCCGCCTTTGAAAAGCATCAGGCAGAAAGCTGAGAGCCCGCCGCTTTATAGAGGTCCGTAGGGCAGATAACGGTTTTCGTTAACACTGCGCAGCCACTGCAGAAACTTTTTGTCCAGGCGCCGGCCTCGCTGGCGCATTACTTTGGCCAGGGGAATAACCGGAGACTTATCGCCCGCTTCCCAGCCGGCCAGGTTTTCCGCCACCGCAAAGAATCGAATCAGGTGTAATAGCTCTTCGTCTGAGAGCGACTCAGCAGCCTGTTGCCACTCCCCCTTGTCCAGGTGCATTAGACCGGCCAGGGTCTGGCTGTCTTCACTGCCCAGTTGATCGGTCAGGGATTCCAGCTGCCCTGCGCGGCTGTAGCTGATTAAACGCTGCAGAGTCTGGTGGTCGGCGGTCAGGGTTTTTGCTGCTGCATCTGCGTCAGGATCCCAGCTTCCAAGAGACATAGTATTGCACCTGGGTGAATAAAGAACGGGGGCAGTTTACAGCCTTTCGAGACAAAAGCGTAAACGGTTCCCGCCCGAAATATTGCAGTGTTCAGCTGTCGCTGTCTATCAGCTCCCGCAGGTACTTGAAACGGCTGGTGTAGGCTTCAATAGCCTGACCGGCAGTGTTTTGAATGACCTCGGTAACGCTGCGCTCGCTATCGGCTTGCTCGCTGCTGACCTGACGACCCAGTTCGGAAAGGCCGCCACCGATGACAGAGGCGCTTTCAATAGTCGCCTGCACCAGAAACATTTCGGCCATTACCAGGTCGTTGACTGTGCGTCGAACCCGGCTTTGTTGTGTTGCTTGGTTTTGCATTGTGGTCTCTCCCGAAGATTGTTTCAGTCTTTTTGCGCCCACGTTGGTGATAGTCCTTGCACCCATTTGGTGCGAAGTGACTGAATACAGTGTTATTTCCGGGCAATTGGAGCCCTTTAGGCCCCGATTTCAGCCTGATACAGGGCGCTGTACAAAAATGCAGCAAACCCCGTGCCAGAAGGCGGCCATGATAGGGATTTTCTGCTTCAGTTCAATGAGCACGCGTGAAATAAACTGTTAATTGTGCAGGTTTTCCCGAGGCTGCCGCCTTCTGCCGGAAGTAATCCGTTTGAAAATATTGTGCGTATCATCTGGTTAGTCCAATAAAAATATTAAGGAAACACAATGCTTACCAATCTCTGGTATGTCGCCGAATGGGCTGACGCAGTGAAGGACAAGCCGGTAAAGACTCGTTTACTGGGGCAGAATTTTGTTTTGTTCAGAGATAAAAAGGGCAAGGCTAGCTGTCTTAGTGATATCTGTATTCACCGTGGTGGATCCCTCTCAGGCGGTTGGACTACAGAGCGTGATTGCGTTGCTTGTCCGTACCATGGCTGGGAGTTTGATGGTGCGGGCAAGGTGCAGTTTATCCCCAGCAGAGGAGAAGGTGCCGAGGTGCCCGAGCGGGCGCGTATTGATGCCTATCCCACCGAGGAGCGCTACGGCATGATCTGGGTTTTTATGGGAGACCTGCCAGAATCCGAGCGTTACCCCATTCCACCATTCCCGGAGTTTGATGATCGTGAGAACTGGCGCACTATCAACACAGAGTTTACCTGGAACGCAGATGTCAATCGAGTAGTCGAAAACGGCATAGATATCGCCCACACTGCCTTTGTTCACCCTGGCTTTGGCTATCGCGAGATGGCCGCCAAAAATCACACGGTAAAAATAGAGCGTGATGAATATTCCGGTACCTCCGAATGCGTGCTTTACCCCCCGCCTATGGAAGGTAATGCCGGGCTAATGAGGTTTGCCCGTAAGGACAAGGCGGCTACACATGTTTACCCATCTTTTTACCTGCCAGGGCACTGTATACGCCTGCATATTAAGATTAACTCGTGGATGGAAACTATTATTTTCGATGCGAACACACCTGTTGATGAAAATACCACTCGCTCTTTCGTGGTTCAGGCACGAAATTTCTTTAAATGGGGCATGTTCGACAAGGGCTCGGTAGAGCGTACCCAGAAAGTTTTTCAGGAGGATGCTGAAATTGTAGAAGCCATTTCTCCACACTTCCTTTCTGAAAGTCTTGAACATGAGGTCTCGGTTGAGCAGGACAGCTTTATGGGGGCCTGGCGCAAGGTATTGCGCACTCATGTTCAGAACAAAGGCTGGAAGATTGATACTCGGGCGATGCAGCCCCACCTTGATGAAAAAGTATTTACCATTCCCTGTCCTGCACGAAAGTCGAATCCCCATTTTCGCTGGGCACTTGATCCGGTGCCGTTGGTTCCTGCCATATCAACGGCTGACGTAGTAGCCTAGAGCCGCGTTGCTGGCTGAAAAAAAACCGGGAAGTAGATGGGAAAAAGTTTTTAAACATATTGTGATCCGCCTTTTAAGTGAAGTCGTATATCAATTTAACTACCCACTGTGAGGCGACAAACATGAAAACTTCCACCTTCTTAATGACAGCAGTGCTCACTCTTTCTGCAGGCTTTTCCACATCGATTGTTGCTGAAACTCCAGCGGCCAGTGCAGAGCAAGCAACATTGATTATTTACCGAGCCGACGAGTCTGTGCGCACTAAAAGACTTGATCTGGATATGCATGTAGGAGAATACAGCTACGGGCGTCTCCATCCTCAGGAGGCCTTGGTGATAACGCGTCCGGCTGGTGAGTATGTGCTTGGCACAAGTGTGAAAGGAACCGATTCGGTAACGGTCGACCTCAAGCCCGGCCAGACACATTATGTGTTCACCGACCTCTCCTTGCGCGGAAACCAGCTTAAGGTAAGCCTGACTGAGGTGGAAGAGCAACTGGCCTTCACTCAGCAACCTTCCCTGGTGTCCCCAATCTGAATGAAGGTCCCTTTGATGCCCGGCCTCAAAGCCGGGCTTTTTTTTGCCCTCAGAAATTAATTCCGGTCAGCTGCAAAGCAAGTGGTTAGGCGACCATGCCAGCGTGTTATCGACGCATTAGTAGCACAGCCATTCCCAGGAGAAATGGCACAGAGCGCTCGGCGATATCTCCCGGGGTGTCCGGTAGCAAGTACAGAGCTACTGCAGCGCAAAAGCCCGTCATCATTGCCGGAAGAATTCTCCCCGGCGGTATGTACAGTCCCAGGGCCCTGCAAAAAATATTGGGTCCAAGGGCCGAGCCGATTGCCACCCAGGCGAACAAAACACGTTGGAATATGGTGGCCGGTATGGCAACAGCAACGAAAATCGCAATCAGGGAAATGATGGCGATAACAATGCGGGAGATGACAAGGGCTTTCAGTTTGTAGCGCCGAGTAATTCCCAGGTCGTGGGCCACGGTAGTGCCAGCCACCAGCAGCATGCTATCGGCCGTAGACATAATGGCTGACAATACAGCCGCCAACAGTATTGCGCCTACTACCGAGGGAAACAACGCCTCGTTGACTGCAAAAAATACCTGCTCACTGTTATCCAGTTCTCCTACCAGTAGCCGACCTGCCAGCCCCAGCAGGTACATGCCCAGAAAAACCACCGCATACCAGCTTGATGCAATTACCTGAGCCTGGCGCAGGGCCCGCTGATCCCGCAGCGCCATGAAGCGGGCCACCAGGTGGGGCTGTCCTATGCTGGACAGGCCAATAGAAAGCGATCCCAGGAAAAAGCCCATCAGGGCCAGACCACCACTGTTTCCTGAAAGGCTCATATACTGCTCACTGGTTTGTAGCGCCAGCAGATCAAAAAATTCACCCGGCCCCCCAAGGTGAACCATGGCGGCGATCGGCAGCAGTATTGCCGTGAAAATCATCAGCAAACCCTGCAGGGTGTCAGTCACTGCAACCGCCCAGAACCCTCCCAGCATCGTGTAGATAAGAATAATCATTCCACCGAGAAAAATGCTCTCTGCGCTGCTCATGGAAAAGGTTGATGAGAAAGTGTTACCTGCTCCCTGGAACTGTGAAGCAATATAAATCACGAAGCAGAAAAGAATAATAACTGAGGCCGTAGTTACGATTGCCTGCCGCTGGCGGCCGTGAGAGCCAAGCGCAATTAACTCTGTGGCAGACAGGATTGTTTGCGTTTCTCCCAGTGCCATCACGCGAGGGGCAACTACATACCAGGAGACAACACAGCCCAGAATAGCGCCAAGTGCAACCCACACGGAGGACAGGCCCATCGTATAGGCAAGACCACTCATGCCTAATAAAGTCCATGCGGAGGCGGCACTGGCTGAGTAGCTGACGGCGGCAACCCATGGTCCCAGTTGCTTGCCGGCGAGAAAAAAATCCTGCTCTGAGGTGACTCTCCGCTGGGCCCAGAAACCGATCAGAATAAGCAGGATTTTATAGGCAACCAGGGTGATAAGTACGATTGTTGCGTCCATGGCTCAGTTGTCTGTGGTCTCAAATTTCAAGTGCCGCACTGGTGCCAGTGAGGAGCGGTCCCTGGCAATAATCTGCCAGCTAGAGCCGTCTGGTCCTTGTAGCACAAAGCTTTTCTCATCGAATTCGTTGTTGTCGATAGCTGTAGGCTTGAGCCCGGCATTGTCAGCCAGTTTATGTACAAATTCCAGCTTCGGGGTCCACAGTGTGTGCATGGTAATGCCGTCGTAGCCCGGGCGCTGCCGCTCTGATCGGTCCCTCGCATTGTCTCGGTCGCGAGCAACGAAAAACTTCAGTTTCCCGGAGATGTCATTGGGAGAGACAAAGCCTATATACCAGTGGGAGGCGCCAGGTGCCATGTTGAAAACGGTTTTTGGTCCCACCTGCCATTCGCCATCGATGACCGCAGCGTTCTCCTGGCGCAGTCCAAAGACAGACTCGTAATAGTCAGTTACTGCTTCGATGTCGCCGTCGATAATGAAATCGTGATGTGTGAACTCACTCGTCTGTAGTGGTGAGTCTTCGCCGATAGTGCCGTAGCCGGGAATCGTATATCCGTAGCGTTGGAAAAATACATGGTTGAAGAGATCACCATAGACGGCCATCTCCCGTACGCCGGTGCGGCGATTGAGGATATTCAGGGGTTCCTTATCGGTCATGTCGTACAGGTCATCGTAAACCGGCTCGGTGACCATCCAGGGCTCACCCGAGGCGCGCGCATCATTGAAAATATCGTGCAGCCTGAAAATATCCTGGGTGCGCATTACTGCCATACGTTGTCCCACTGTTTCGGGGGGAGCAAAGCCTACGCCCGCGCCCAGTCCGTTCTTCCATTCGATGATGCGCAGCAGGCCGTGAGCATCCACATCGCCATTTTGCAGGCGAATCGAAACTGCAGCGCTGTCTACGCCATACAGTGATTTGGCCTGGGCAGCTTTCAGCTGTTTGCGCTTGATCTCGCGGAAGCCGAATTGATTGAAGTATTCCAGCACCGGAGTGGCATCGGCAGTGCCTATTACAACCTCGTATACGCCGCTTATGCCGGTGTCTGGCAAGGGGGCTGAAAATACAGGGACGGTGCAAAGCAGGGTGATCATCAGAACCAGCCTAGGGCGCATGATCGGTCTCCAGGATCTTATGTGCTATTGTTATAACTTTATATCACATATTGAAAGCTGGTGGTGCTTTTCAGGATTGGAAAAGTAGTTTGCCAGGGGGAATTCAGATGCCATTTTATGTATACCACTGTCAGGATGTTAAAGACCGGGAGCAGGCCGCAGCCATACGCCGGGAGCAACTGTCCGCGCATCTTGCGTATGTCAAAAAACATATTGACGCTTATGCGGTGGCAGGGCCGAATCGTGAAGTCGCCGGGGATTACCGCTCCAGTACTTTTGTGGTGAAGGAGTCATCCCTGGCAGGGGCTGATGCCCTAATGGTAGGGGATCCCTATGTTCAGGCCGGCTTATACCGCAGCTATAACGGCGTGGAGTTTGTTCCTGTAGCGGGCGAGTGGGTTGGAGGTGTGGCCTGGGAGTGATGTATGCAAAAAGGCCCGGCGCTGGACCAGGCCTCTTTGGCAGTAGTAATCAGAAGGGTTTTGTTGCGCCCAGAAATGCAACCGAGAGAATGCCAATCCAATAACAGTAAGCAATCAACCGGCCATAGCGTAAAGAGCGCTCCAGCCTGTCTTCCACTTCCGGGTTATTCCCTTCGGCCAGAATCCGGAACATGGTAGTCCATTCGCGCATGATGTAGCGCAGCAACAGCCCCAGTACCAGCAGCCCGGAAAAAATCAGGATCTTGGCGGAAAACCACAATTGCCCGGTGCCTGCGTTAAAGGGACCGTAGCCCAACAAGGACGACACTGCAGCGATAAAGATAACCGGGATGATGATATAGCGTATGCGTTCATCCCAGATGGTCAGTGAAATACCGAGATCAGTTTCCCTTTTAAAGAAGGCCAGCCAGCACAGACCCAGCCAGGCAAAGTAGAAAATCCACATGCTGGCGAGAAAGACGCCACCATAAGGTTGTACGCCCCAGTAGAAACCCATATGCATGCCCAGAGGTAGTAGCGCAATAATGCCGGTACGGGCGAGTATGTCGATACGGTAAGCGGTTTCCATGTGTCTGCGCCGCTCATCCATGGATAGATTGCGGTTAATAACGTTATAGGAAGTTTGAAATACCCCCCATTCACCGCCAAGCCAATAAACCATGGCGACGATATGAAACCATCTTAATACGGCGAGTGTTGTGAGCATGGAAACCACCCCTTTTCGTTTGAGTGAGCATACATTATCACTCTGTCATTTGGTGGCATTAGCAAAAATCAATCGGTTTTATTCTACGTCCGCCAGTTCCTGTAGAGCTTCCAGGTCTTCAATCACAACACTGTGGTGATCCGGTGTGGAGATAACCCCTTCCTTGCGCAGGCGGGTGAATGCCCGGCTGGTGGTCTCCAGTGTGAGGCCCAGGTAGTCGCCGATATCCGTGCGGTTCATGGGCAATTGAATGACGTTTTCGGTGTCGGTGCCAAATCGCTGGAAAAACGCATGAATCAGGAACCCCAGCCGTTCGTGGGCGCGTTTCTGGCCGATGGCGAACAAATGATCCATCACATGGGAGAGGACCAGGTTGGTAATTCTGGCAACGTTTTGTTTTAACTGTGGTGTTTCCTCACAAAGGTCATCAAAACGCCCCCGGGGAAATTTTATTAGCAGACAGGGCAGTAGCGTGGAAGCGCTATACAAGTACTGGCCTGTGGATGTGAAACCCAGGTAATCACCGCGGCTGAGGAAATCGATCACCTGCCTGTCCCCGCTGTAGGCGGTGCGTTCGATCATGATCATGCCGCTACAGGGGAGATAGACTGCATTGGCCTCGCCCTGCTGGTGCAGAACTGATGCCCCCGACGGGTGGTTTTGTAATTGACTGACAGCAAGCAGCTGTTGCAGGACTGCCTCGTCCAGGCCGCTGCCCAGTGTGCTCCCGCGCAGGGTTTCAATCGCCAAATCTCTATCTGTCATGACCTTCCAATCCTGCTCATTTGAGGCAGCCTCTTGAGATTAAAAGATATATTGTTATTATTATATAACAATTAACTTTGGGTAGGCTCACAAACTTTACAGTTCCATAGGAATACCCTTGGAGGAAAGAACCATGCGACACCCTGTTCTCGGCCTGTTGGCCGTTGGCCTGCTGGCCTGTATTGGATTAACCGCCCAGTCTGCCACACTGGATCTGGATACCCGCGAGGGTGTTGTCACCGCCAATCGCAAGATTCAATGCTCCACCGTAGATGGTGAAGAAAAAACCTATGTCTGGCACGGCAAGGCCTATTCCCGGCGAACTGGCGAGCGTGACCAGCACCTGTTCAATCTGCTGGGTATGAATGTGCGCCAGTGTGGCACCATCCGTAACGACGATGGCCTGGAAGGCTATCGCATGGTGTCCAGGGAAATTATGCTTTACCTGGATCCCCGGACAGGTGAAGTGATGGATACATGGGAGAATCCCTACAGTGGTGAAACTGTCGATGTTATTCATGTGGCAAATGATCCTGTAAATGGTCGCCCCAGTTTTGGTCTGGATCGCTCAGGCAAGCCAATGAAGTTGCCGGTAAGAGTGCTGGGTGAGTTCTGGCAAATGAATGTGGAAGTTCCTTTGTTCTATCACAATGTCTTGGGCGGTAACTATCAGAAGTATGTGGGCGGCACCTATCACGCGACTGAAATTTTCGACTTCTATGGGTTGAACGCGCCGCTTATAGATTCCAGCACAACCAGCGTTAACCCGGGTGTAGCATGGGTGCGTATTTCTAACTGGCTTCCCTGGATGGAGATGAACGGTCGTGAAGGTCTGCTGTATTTCAACGCGCAGGGTGTGAAGCTCAAGTCATGGGATGAACTGCCCAAACTGATGAAGGATGAGATCGCCATAAACTATCCGGCCTATACCAATGCGCCACCCCTGGATGATGATCGTCCCAACGAAACGTCCTGGACCTTTTTCAAGAAGATCTTTGATCAGCGCGCTAACGAGAACGGTGCCCGGGCCGGCGGCGGGCATTGAGCTACCTACATAACAAGCAGTGGAGGTAACAATGGCCGCTTATATGATTATTCTCGCCAAGATCTATGACCGGGAGAAGTTTATTTCCGGTTACGCTGTGCAGGCAGCACAATTGGTAGAGCAATGCGGTGGTAAGTACGTGTTGCGTGCCCCGGGTGTCTTGTGCCTTGAAGGCTCTATGGATGATGACCGCTCTGTGGTTATTTCCCAGTGGCCCGATATCGCCAGCGCAAAGGCGTTCTGGGGTTCACCCGAGTATCGGCAGATCAAGACATTGCGCGAAGGTGTATGCGATGTAGAAGTTATGCTGGTTGAGGCACCGGTGATAGGGGAGGGCTCCTGAATGAAGAATATTGTTAAACGCACCACCCTGATGGCGCGCGACATGGACAAGGCGCTGGCCTGGTATCAACAGGTCATGGGCATGGAGGTCTATTACGATAAGCCCGTGACATTGTCTGGCGTGGGTATGGCCGCCGGTAAGGCAGGTGATATCACCCGCCTGGTTATCCTCAAGTGCGAGCACCCCGAGATTGGCATGATAGGCCTGCTGCAGTGGCTGGACCCTGTGATGGAAGCGCCTGAAATACCTACTGCGGTCAGCTACGGCATGCCGACGTTTGTCTGCGGTACAGATGATTGTGCCGAAGCTCATGCTCGTGCGATGGCCCTGGGTACACGAGTTCATTCCGCTCCGCACGAGTGGTCGGTGGAGGGGGCTGACGGCAACATCAAGCACTTTCTTGGTTGCTCTTTATTTGACCCTGACGGCCACTTCTACGAAATGAACCAGTTGATTCGCACCGAGGCAAAGTCCTGAGGGGTTTTGAGCCGTGAACGAAGCGCTCAACTGTCAGTGGCGGGTAGCAGCCCGCCCCGAGGGTAATGTAAAACCCTCTGACTTCCGGTACACCGAGGAGCCCGTTCCCGAGCCGGGTGATGGGGAGTTTCTGTTACGCACTCTCTACCTTGGGCTGCGCCCTGTTATGCGTATGTACATGGGCGGAGAATCCGCAGCGGGGGAAAAGCCGCTGGCCATAGGTGATGTTATTCACGGTCGTGGTGTGGCTCAGGTAGTATCTTCCCTTCACCCGAAGTTTAAAGCAGGAGATTTGGTCCACGGCCAGATGGGCTGGCAAACTTGGAAGGTCTCCAGGGGAACCGAGCAGGAACGCTTTATCAAGATGGATTACCCCGACCTGTCTGCGAGCCTGGGTGTGGGTATTCTGGGAATGAATGGTTACAGCGCCTGGGGAGGTTTGATCCGGTGTGGTCATCCGAAACAAGGCGATGTACTGGTGGTGTCTGCAGCCGCCGGTGGAGTTGGCTCCACTGTGGTGCAGGTAGGTAGAATACTGGGTTGTAAGGTGGTCGGCATTGCCGGGGGGAAGGAAAAGTGTTCTTTTCTGCAATCCCTGGGTGTAGAAGCGGTCATTGATTACAAAAATGAAAGTATTGCCGCGCGTCTGGATGAATTGTGCCCCAATGGTATCGACATTTACTTCGATAACGTAGGTGGAGATACCCTCAGCTTGTGTCTGGACAGGCTGGCAATGCATGCCCGGGTGGTGCTGTGTGGCTCTATCTCTGAATACACGCAAAGTGAGCCCTACGGTCTTAGCAACTACACTCGCCTACGTAGTGTTAACGCCAGTATGAATGGCTTTTTCGTCTACAACTTTTCGCCCTTGTTTGAGCAGGCAACTGCCGAGCTTGCTAACTGGGTGCGTAGCGGTGAGCTGCAGCCGGTGCAGGATGTTGTAGAAGGCTTTGAGGCAATGCCTGATGCACTGGCACGGCTTTATGATGGGCGTAATGTGGGTGTGCAAATGTGCAGGGTGCGGCACGAAGTATCGGAATGGAATCCACCCCTGCGCTGAGTTAGCAGATCAGAATTATCAGGAGGCTAGAATGAGTGAGAAGGGTAGTGCGCTGCGATTTCAGCGAGCAAATTATGTAGTATCCGATCTGGGCCGCGCTCTTGGTTTTTACTGCGATATTCTCGGCTTCACCGTTGAATTCCAGAAAGTGTCAGAGCCTGATTCTTACTCTTATCCGGTATTTGAGATCGATCGATCAGCAGATATGCGCTTTGCTGTCTTAAGCGCGCCTGATCAACCGCGGGTCATGGCTTTGACAGAAGTGACTGGAGTTGAGCTTGCGCAGCAGCCTTTTCCGCGACGTGCGGCCATTGTTCTGGATGTTGCTGATATTGATGGCGTGGTAGAAAAGTCTCTGGCGGCCGGCCTTAAGGTATATGAAGAGGATCACCTGATAACCAATGACGGCAGGGAAGGGCGCGAGGTTGGCGTGGTGGACTTCGACGGCAACCTGATAGTGATGTATCACATTACCAGCACCCCACAATAAAACACTGACCATGAATAATTCCGCTCAGGCAACAGCTTCTCCCAGGTTATCGGGGCCATCTCTGGTCTATGCCTGGTATTCCGTAGTGCTGCTGACGCTGGCTTATATTTTGTCCTTTGTTGACCGCTATATGCTGGGCCTGTTGATTGGCCCGATAAAGGCGGACATGGGCCTGTCTGACACTGAGATCGGCCTGTTGCTTGGTCCTGCCTTTGCTACGTTTTATGTATTAATGGGTCTGCCCCTGGGGTGGCTGGCAGACCGCGCTCGACGGACCTGGATTGTAGGCGCGGGTATTCTTTTGTGGTCTGCTGCTACTGCCTGGTGTGGGTTGGCGAAAAATTTCGTACAGCTGGGTCTTGCCCGTGTTGGCGTTGGTATTGGTGAGGCAACTCTGAGCCCCTGTGCCCTGTCCATGATTGCAGATCGATTTCCCGAGGAGCAGCGTGGTAAACCGGTGGCGTTTTATTCTGCGGCTCTGTCCGTAGGCGCTGGCATTGCATCATTGGCCGGTGCTTCGGTTCTGGCCTGGACAAGCAGTCGTGGAATGGTCGAGCTACCCATGCTGGGGGAGATGGCTCCTTGGCAATTTACCTTTCTCATTGTTGCTCTTCCGGGCTTGCCGCTGGCGTTACTCATGTTGACTCTCAGGGAGCCTCAGCGGCAGCAGTCTGCTGTGCTTGAGTCTGGTGAGGGCGTCACCATGAAGCAGGCCCTGGGAGAGGTGTGGAATAACCGAGCCTCCTACGGTGCGCTCGTTTCCATGGTCTGCGTGATGACGATTGTCGCCTATAGCCAGGGATGGACGCCTGCCATGTTTGAGCGCACCTGGGGTTGGTCGCCACAGCAATATGCACTGTACAACGGTTTGGGCCTACTCGCGGTAGGTCCTCTCACGGTCAGTCTTGCGGGTTGGTGGTCGGACCGTCTGTATAGGGCAGGCCATAAAGATGCACCGCTGCGCATAGTGATGATTGGCCTGGCCGTGTTGGTGCCGACAGGGGCGGTGGCGCCACTAATGCCCAACGGCGGGATCGCCTTCGCAATTTTGTTGGTGAATAACATGGGGATTGCCATGTTGTCCGCCTGTGCGCCAACAGCTCTGCTTAATATTACCCCCGGAGCCATCCGTGGCCAGGTGGTTGCCATGTATTACATTGCAATCAGCATGGCGGGCCTGTTGTTGGGGCCAACGGCTATTGGCCTGCTCAACGATTACGTTTTTGGCGAGCAGGGTATTCATTACTCTGCGGCGCTGGTGCCCCTGGCATTCGGTTTGCCGGTTATTCTCTGCCTGCCTAAGATACGTCGCGCTTATGGTCGCAGGTTGGAGGCGCTTTCATGATTCGTTGTCACTACAGTGATGGCCCCTTCGGGCAACTTCACTGGCGTGAACGTCCGGGGGAGAATACTGATGCCCCTGTGTTGATGTGCCTCCACCCGGCTCCGTTCAGCAGCTTATTTTTTACCTCGGTCATGCCATTGATCGACAAGCGCTATCGGGTGGTCGCTGCAGATTATCCGGGATATGGCGGCTCTGTCCCTGTTGGCAAAGAGGCGACAATTGAAGATTACAGTGAGGCAATGCTTTCCCTGGTGCATGAGTTGTCACCAGCAGGGGAAGTACAGGTACTCGGATTTCACACGGGGTGCCTGGTGGCGGTAGAGATGGCATTACAGGCCCCGCACTTAATTGCCGGACTTACTTTGATCGATGTTCCGTATTCTACCGGTAAAGCCCGGGAAGAAATGCTGGAACGTGCAGCCCAACCCTTGCAACTGAACGAAGATGTACACAGTGTAGAGGGGTTATGGAAATCGGCCGTCGCCGCAAAGTTGGACGCAATGCCATTGCCCAGGGCGGTAGAGTTGCTGGCGGAACAGTTGCGCGTCAGCGAAAATTCCCACTTTGCTTTTCGCGCGGCATTCAGCTATTGCTGTGATGTGCAAATGGCGCGCATGCAGTTGCCGGTTACCGTGATAGCAACACAATCTTTTCTGTTGCAGGCTACTCGTGACTGCGCTCAATGTATCCCTGGCGCACAGCTCGTGGAGCGATTGGATATTACACGAGCAGTTTTTGAAGAAGGTGCACCCCAGATAAGCGAGAGCATTAATACCTTGTTACAGGTTTCGAAGGAGTAGATTGGTGAGCAGTGATCCAGTATTTCAGGCCGTAGGCCTGCAGATGACATGCGCGGCTATCAATATGATGTCGATAGAAGATGCCCGCAGGGCAATGCGCGACAGCATCGAAAAGGCGGAAGGGCTTATCGCCGGTAGCCAGGGTTTTTTATCCAGTTTCGTGGGGGAGAAGGCGAAGCTGTTGGTGTTGCCGGAGTACTTTCTGACCAGTTTTCCCCTGGGTGAACCAATACCTGCCTGGCAGTCTAAAGCCTGTCTGGAAATTGGTGGCGATGAATACGAGCGACTTGGTGGTGTTGCCCAGCGACAGGGTATTTACCTCAGTGGTAATGCATACGAGTTGGACCCGAAATTCCCCCAGTTGTACT
>ERZ1046740.723-NODE-723-length-26316-cov-8.748563_pt1 | contig 26316 bp, 43 predicted proteins | sample MGYA00383093_ERZ1046740 | MGnify/ENA primary metagenome ERZ1046740 (study PRJEB29581, sample SAMEA5548363) | metagenome | biome: marine; feature: coastal; material: water | depth 25 m | study: Short-term variability in the microbial, nano- and picoplankton... | reverse complement strand
GAGCTTTATTTGTTCCACGTCATCGATTCCATAAGAATCGTCACCGCTGGGGCTGAAGGTTAGCTCGAATCTGCGTTGTCCCTTATGCCGGACATAGCGTACAACATCGCCATTGTTAGACTCGAAGTTAGTGGAACCATCAGAGAAGGAAAGCTCAGTCATGTATGGCTGATTTTGATTCCTGCTCATCTGGATTCTTTCACCCACGAAGACCTCACCAATCTTAGGAGGAGTTTCAAATGTCGGTGAAACAAGGCCGTTTATATTGAAGAACAAACGGAAGAAAGCGTCACCGTTTATCTTGTACCGATAATTCCCCGCTGCTGGAATTAGTTCGCTATTTGTTCTTGACACCCCAGTCTTCGATGGATGCCTGTTTGAATCGGTGTCGTCACCGTAAACTGAGTTCTGTAAAAGGGTCCAGGTAGACGCAAAGTTTGTTGTCTCCGATATAATCATCTGAAGAGTGAGTGTATTTGTAGGCAGGCTGCCGGTCATTCCCTCGCTTCCTTGCCCATAGCCGTGCGCCTTAATAACTACTGCGTCCGCATACCAGTCTTGCATGTATTCTGAGTATGAAGGACCGCCTGCGATTGTCTCCCACTTTGCTGCGTATAGTGCCCAAAACTCTGTGTCTCCATTTGACTGTGTAGAGTCAGGACTAGAGAACACACTTGACCGATTGTCGTAAGTATATCGAATCGGGAGGACCGAATTATCTGCGAGCGTAGCAGAGCCAGCTGATGTAAAGTCTGGAGGAGTTAGGGCACCACCCGCTTGACGATACCATTTGTTTGTCTGCACGTTATACCCGTTGCCCGTTAAGATATTCTTGACTATAAAGCACGGTTTATCGGCATTAAAAGCGTTGGTGAATTTGGTTTCTATGACCTCTTGAGTGATTGTCATAGCTGGCCTCTTTTGCCCATCTTCTTAGTATTAGGGGAGACACTTGACTTGTACCATCTTCTGAACTCTCCCTTCGAGGGAACAGCAAAAGTATTCATTGAGACGTTGATTGCTGCCGGTCCTTGACTGACCCCAGCGGACACTGTTCCACCGTTAGCGTATGCGGCCTTGGGTGGCGCTTTGCCGAGCTTAATGCTGTCTACTAGGCTCTTAGGTAGTACAAACTCCCCGGGCGTAAGCATAGCCCTCACGGAGTCCACACCACCGCCTGATGCAAATCCTGGAACATAGCCACCTGATGCAAATCCTGGAACATAGCCGCCTGAGTTGAAATTAAAGAAAGACCCCGCTAATCCTGCTACTAATCCCCCGGCACCCGCGCCCATTGTGCCCACCGCAACTGCTTTTTGTATCGTAGAAAGAATGAGGGCTTTTGCGACCGCTTGAGCTGTTTGCAATGCAAAATCTTTCATCGCATCAGAAGCGGACTTTGTCCCTTGAATAACATCTCTTAATGCACCGCCAATTCCAGACCCTATTGTTCCGCCAAGCTGAGCTTGCAGTGCTTTTTGCTGTTCCAGTCTCGCAGCTTCTTCGTCGGCTGCTTTTTTTGCTAAGTCAGCTGCTTTCTTTGTGGCTTCTGCTCTCTTCTTTGCTTCTTCTGCTCTCCTCTTTTCAGCAGCATCTCTTTCTTTGTCTCTTTCTTCTTCGGTCTTACCTGTTGTTTTTATTTCTTCCCTAAGTCTTTTCATCATAGCAGTGGCAGCGGCAGAAATTCCTTTGCCCATAGCCGCCTGAACTTGCTTTACAACGCGCTCAAGCTCTTCCATGTTTTTTTCTTGCTCTAGAATTTCACGCGCTGCATCGGCTTGAGCTTTCTGTGAAGCCTTCGCAGACTTCTCCGCTGCCGCATTTGCGTCATCTCTTGCTTGTGAAACCTTCTTGTATTCAAAGCGCAGCTCTTTTGTTTTTTGACTCTCTATTTCGATCTGTTTAAATAGCTCTTTTTTTTCTTCCCCCGATGCTTTGCGATACTCCTCGACTAGCTCGGCGGATTTCTCTTGCTGCTCGTGTAGGTTTTGAAAGGCAGTTGTTGCGTCCATTTCTGACATCCCTGCCGCTAAATCAGAGAATACGCTGTCCAGGCCAGCCACAGCTGCTTTCGTCAGGTTAATGATATTCTTCCACCCTGAGAATATCTTATAGCCGTAATTAATAGCAGGGCCCAGAACGTCAACAATCGTTTGTGCTGTCTGCGCTAGAAACTCGACTATTTTTGTTCCCACCAGCTCGCGGTTGGCCTCGATAAAAACTCTCAGGCTCTTAACCGTAGGACCGACCGCATCCGATAGCCCTGCAAACATCGCAGTGAATATATCCCCAAATGCGCCAACTACTCTTTCCGCTTCACGCTTGAATCCTGTAATGGCCTTAATCTGGCTATCACCCGCAAATCGAAACTGTGCTGAAGCTTCGAGGAATCTTCCAACCGTATCAGTCAACAATCCCTGAATACTCTTGAAGACCTCAACGCTTTTGAACACGGTATCAATCCCTGCCTGATAGCTTGACCCAAACTTCCTAACACCTTTATCGGCAAGCCCTAGTCCCTTGCGCAGCATTATGAGGCTTTTCTTAGCGCCCTTAACACCCTTCTTCAGCCCTTTTGACGAGGCTGTAATAATAATGCCGGTTTCAATTTTCTTAGCCATGTTAGCGAGGGCCTCTTCTTTGAGTCTGCCTAATTTCTCTTTGCGTATTCTCTAGCTCTGCTGCTGTCTTTTCTTGCTCGATAGCTTTGAAGGCATCAAGGATAAAAGCAGGTTGCTCCATTAGGTCTGTTCCCCCGAAAGGAAGAACATTTAAAGACTTATAATCTGACCACGTGTTGAGCATCTCGAATCCTACTTCACCGATTGACGACCATGGGCAACGCTTTAAGCTGGGAGCCCAGTTGATACCGAGGCTGCGGATATCGGCGCTGCCGTCACAATTCCGTTGTCGCCTGAGATGGTCTTGGTCTGCAAAGTCAGGGCCTCGACACTTAGAGCATCCCCAGGCTTGTCTTCTGGAGTCACCGGACATGGCAAATCTGATTGCAAGTTCAATTTTTTTTTCACGTCATCGCTAAGGGCGCTATTCTTAATGATTGCCTCATAAATATCATGGAGGACAACAAGCTCATCAGGATGCGCTTCTAGGATACACTTGACCAATTCGGCACCGGTCTTCGGTTCTATAATCTCACCGGTTCCTACATGCTGAGCGCTGAACCCTCTTATATCATGAACGTGCTTTTCCACGATAAGAGCTTTGAGCTCCTCCTCTCGTCTTTCCGCTGCTTGCATTAAGTCGTCATTCTCTAGACTTGTCGCTTTTAGTTTTAGCGAAGACCTGAGCTGACGCATATCTTTTCCGCTAAGAGGAGAAAGAAGCACCTGAAACGGGTCCGGGTCTTTCAGGTTGTCGTCTATGTCTGGAGTGTACCAACTTCTTAATGAAGCATCCACCACGTTAATTCTTCTAGCCATTTCTTGCCTCCTAGCTTTTTTAGTTTGTTGTTATTGCAATGCTTACTGCATCCGTTGCTGTGTCCGTCGTAGCTAACGCTGTAAACGGTAGATTGATAGTGACCTCTTCTGCCTCTGGCACGGTAACTTCGCTGAAGTCAAATTCAGGCTTGGCAATCGTGACCGTCATCTTTTCCTCACCGCTAGAGGAAGACCCAAAACGCGCAACGATATTATTCGAGGAGTCGAAGTTGTACCGATAAATCAGAGTCATGATTTTGTCTTTGGCTCCAGTGATAACAACTTCTCCGGTAATATCTCTCCGGCCTGGAATGTAGTCTTGAACCGATGCCTTGAATGCTTCCTGAACTGGCTTGAAGTTGTTCTTTACTGTTAGCGAGAAAGAATTGATTTCAAAGTCTGAAGTTCCGCCCCAATCAAGTTGACCGCTGATGCCGTTGATAAGACTCGAAGACGTTGTCGTAATATCCGGGTCAAAGAACGGGATAATTGCATCACCGTTAGATACATCTGTCCCAATCCCTTGGTCTAGAGTTATCGTCGAAGCAGTTGTATCCACCGCTATGATTCTAAATCCTGTGTTGTCGCTTCCGTCTTCGGTTCCAATCTTTACAACTGAGTTAACGCTGAGCGTATGCGCACTTGTTACTTGAATAACTGTATCCCCAGGAGTTAGCGACAAATCATTGACGGTTGTCGTTGCGGTCGCTGCGTAGTCGCTAGCTGTCCCTGTAAAGGATAGTTTTGGTTCATCCCCTTGAGCTACTGACAAGGTCATTTCCTCGGCTACAGCACCCCACACGGACTCTGACATCACCTCATTGAGTTCCCTGACTAGCGTCATCGGGTATTCGTTCGTCTGGCCCTGCGTTAAGGAATAGGTCAGCGTGTAAGGACCGGAGCCCGAAGAATTTGCAGCGCCCATTGCAGAGGACATCATATAAGTCCAATCAGGATTCACCGCTCCAGATGTTTGGTCCGGAATAAGCAGATGGCATTCGCATCCCCAAGTCACGGTCTTATTGCCCGTGATTCGCTCGAAGTAGTCACGAGTCTGGCTTGTGTCCGCTCGATTCTTTCTCTCTTGCTCGTAGGACATTGAACTAGTTAAGACCGTTAGTTGCTTGGGTGCCCTAGCTGCTACGCTATCAGGCACAGTGAATGCCGGATAAGTCTGCGTCGATAGTTGCGGCTGAATAATGAATCGTTGATTTCTGCCTAATGCGTGTTTTTCGTTTAGTCCCATTTTATTCTTCCTTTAAGTACTGTTCACACTTCGTTGATACAATACATCAAATGCCATAACAAGGGTTCCAGAACCACCACGATGGTCGTCTGAATCCGTGTTTCCTTCGTCAGTCTGTGTTCCTTGCCAATTTGTTCTTATGGCGTTCCCGCCTCGTGTAGTATCCGCATTAATTGCGGCAATGATATCGTCTTCTAGTTTTGCCAGAGCTTCGGTCTTAGCTTCTCCAGACCTGACGCTAACATGGCCAACAATCGTGACGGGCAATCTCACTTTCAATAGCTGATTCGGCTTATACTCGACCGAAGACTGACCAACCGGAGCAAATCCAACCCATGGCATTTGAGCAGAACCTATATCACCCCAGGACACCAAAGTCCTCGCAACCGTTGTTACGTCAGTCTTATATCCGCCTGCGATTGATATGCTTCCTAGGGCTGTATTTATATTGTCTAGGATTAGCTTTCTGACTGGCGTACCCATTATCCACCAGCTTTTTTAGCAGCGCCATCAACCAGCTCGGCTAGTCTTTCATTAAATACTCTAGGCCACTCTTTTGAGGACTTTTCTTTTGCTCTTTCAATATACCTAGTAGGCTTGAGAGTGACCTCAGGCATTAAGGTATACATCCATCGGCCTAATCCTTTTCCGAACTCTCCGGTCTGTCCTTTTGCTAACTTCTCAACTAGGATTCCCGTGATACCTGGCTTCTTTGACGGGATGAAAGAAAAAGCGTCATCATTAAAGTCACTAGGCCATGGAGCAGGTGGACTAAATCGTCCTTTTGCTGGAACAGCTAGGTTCTTTCCGGGTCCTCGACTTGACCGAATTGTTCCGCCATCATTTTGAATTCCTGCGTAGACTAAATTTGAAACAGCGCCAGCAGATAAGGTATCACCTTTTTTTGCTAGCATCTGAGCAGTGAAAGACCGCATCAGGTTGCCTGTCCCTGGGTTAAATGTCTTTTGAGCTGTTCTCTTTACCTCTCCTTCAGCGTGCTGCGCACACCTAAAAAGAGCGATAGAGACAGCCTTATCCGCGTTTGCACCTAGCTCATCAAGCAGGCCTTGCATTCTCTTTTTGCCCTCTACGTCAAAGCCTATCATCAGCAATCATCTCCGGTTGCCGACTCTGGACCTGCTTGCGGATTATCAAATTGACCGATATCGAAGGAAGGCTTGACGAAGTCAGAATCAGCTTCAAAGCTCTGCTTGGCTGCCTTAGAAAGACCACCCACAAACATTTCTGATTCTGTTATCATTTCCCTTTCTAGCTTCTTACGAAGTTCAAGATAATGGTTGTAAGCTTGAGACCTAGAGCTAGTAATCCCAGCCGCATTACGGTCAACGTCACGAGCTATCTTTGCAAGAACAGCATCGACGCATTCAATGCTGGCGGGCAGCACCGAGGGCTTAGAAGTTAAGACTGCATTTATTTCTTCATCACTCAGAAGCGGTCTGTTTGAATCCGTATCACCTATCCTGAATCGTACCTTGTCTTTATTTGTGGCAAGGCTTGTAGAATAAGCAAACGACATCAGAAACTCCTAAAGGGAAAAAGAAACAGGCTCAGCAATCCCCACGGAAGTGAGGAACATAATAACTGAGCCTGTCTTCCCTAACGCCTAAATAGCGTCATAGAAAAAGAGACCGCAAGACGCCGAAACAGCTTTTTGGTCCCAATACATTTCAGCCTCTACTCGGTCCGACGCTAGTTGGTCCATGTAGAAAGACTTAATCAAAGCACCACCAGCAGCATCAGCATACGGATTCCACGAAAAGGTGTATCCAGCAGTCGGTTGCAGAATGGAAGGCGTAGGATTCACATAAGCTAGAAGCCCACTTTGACCAACGCCTGCATCTTCTCCGATTGCGTACTTATAGGAAGCAGCGGCACCGGCAGCAGCAGAATTATAGAGGCCATCAGCCACAACAACCTCGTCAAGACCTAGCAAGTTAGCGAGTAACTGCTGGGTGATAACTCCGGTCTGGGTGTACTTGATAGACTCTAGAATGGTCGCATTGTTTTTGACTACCGCGTAAACATCACGAGACAGGAGCAACTTATTAGGTCGGTTGCCTGTAGCCTTCTGAATCGTATCACCCCAAGCATCAATCTGTGCGATGATATCTGTAGTTGCAACGGTCCAGTTCGCGAAGTTTACACCGCCACCTTGACGGTCTGTGCCCCATACACCGGTCTTCATAAAGTCCGCTGCAAATTTACGGTCTTCGTGAATCAGCATTTTTTGTGCTAGGAATTCAACCGCATCTCTCTCTGGGTCAATCGCTGGGTCCGCATTGAATCGGACTTCATCAGCAATATCTTTATGGAGCGCATATCGTTCAGCAGTATAGGTTGCAGTTGTTAGCGCGTATTCTGAGCCAGCGGATTCTACACCAGCCGCTCTGATTTGCGCCTCGTCCCGAAGGAAGTCTGCTTGCGAGTATACGAAGTATTTGTCGCTTCGGTATTGAACAGGCAGCACCGGAAACATTTTGCGAGCAACGAAATTGTTCGCGTTTTGAATATAAGCCACGCTCATCTGCGATAAAGCAGCATCAACATGAACCTGATTAACTAATGGATTACTCATTTTTCTTTACCTCTTCCCTTAGGAACCGACATAGGTGGTTGCAAAGTTTACATAGCAAGTAAACTGCTCACCGTCTCCACCTGGAGCTTCTAGCGGCTGACCTACTACGTAGTTACTCGCGATTGTGTTTGTTAATTTTCCGTCACCTTCTTTGGCTGCTAGGAGGTTCTGCAACGCAAAGCTCGAATCAGCAATGGCGCGTGTTACACCGGCAACTAGAATCTTTGCAGCTTCTCCACTTTCAGGAGCGTTCTGAAGAACCCCTGCTGGAATCTCAGAACCGCCATCATCAAACTGCACAGCTTTACCGCTCGTATTAATGAAGACGACCTTGTATTGCCAATCGCTCATATCCTCGCCAGCTTCTACACTGACGCATGTTTGTGGTCCTAAATCGTAAGCCATTATTTGTTCCCTCGACGTTCAGCACGATACTGATTGCGTAGTGCTGGATTTTGCTCCCAGACCTTATTTAAGGCAGCAGCTTTTGTGATTGTTGTGTCCTTCTCTAGAAGCTCAGCGGCCATTGATTCTGCCGTATTCATTGCGCTCCCGTTCCCGGTTGTACCTGCTCCAGACTTCCCAAATTCAGTTAGAACGGAAGAGTCACCGCAAAGTTCGTTGACAGACTTAATCATCTGCTCAGTTTTCTCTGCTAGTTTAGCGGGTAGACGTTTGTTGATTTCGTGTAAGAACTCACCAAGGTCTTCTGCGTTCATAGTTGGAACATTTGGAAAACATTCTGCTCTCTTTACAAATGCTTCACGCTCTTGAGCGATTTCCATTTTATGGAGTCGCTTTTGTAGGCTTTCATTTTCGGACTTGATTGCAAGGAATTTCTTTTGAATCCGTTTTGTAACTTCTTCTTCTTCCTCTTCCTCTTTGTCCATCTCCTCTTCTGCTTTCTCTGCGTCTTCGTCCATCTTCTCCTCGACGGCTTCAGCATCAGTGGCAGCCTCAAGGGCCTGCATTACCACGGCAGCATCTTCTTCAGATAAAGCTCCCATAATCTCTTCTAGTGTTTTCATGCTTTTTTCTTCCTCTTCATTTTTGTGAAATCTCTTGAACAGGGCAATAGAAACACCCTTGCCTGCTCCCTTGTCAACGAAGGCTACTTCGTCAACCTTCAAATCTGTTAGGTCGTTTACTTCCTCTTCAGTCATCGGGCTTTCCTTTTGGCGCTTCCACCAATGCTGAATTCATTGTAAATTCCGTCTTTTACCTTCTGCCACACTTCGGGGTCTACCACCCTGAAACCAACCCACCAACCTGTTATCCCCTCGGTCATCCCCATAGCCTCACGCTTTTCAGGAGTAATCATGCACGACTCGACAAGCTCAGCAACGCCTAGTCTGTCGTGCATTTCGGTAGATTGGCGACTGCTCTGAACGTAGTCATAAGCTGCCTTTTCTAGCTCTGGGACAGATATGCGGTCAGCTTGATGGTCTACAACCGCGTTGCCCTTTTCGTCAGCAATTACAGACGCCCATCCAAATGCGAGCATCTTGTCTTCAGCTAGCTTGCTAATAGGAACAGCAACCGACCATGACTTGGTGACGGCTTCCTCGAAGGACCCGATTCTGTAGTCCTCAGCCTCTAGCCACTTCTTAGCTTTGCCCGGTGTCCATAGCGTAGATGCAAATCTTACACTCTGAACTGCAAGCCTGTCTTCAGACTTGAGTCGAGCCATAATAAGAGTCACGCCTTCAGGCATTCCTTCGGTTCTACGGATGAAGGAGTCCTCGACAAACAAAGAAGGCTTCTTCTGCCTCGCTGCGTGTTCGCCTGGATACGGCACTTCTACGTTATGCCCTAAAACATCTGCCGAACACAAGCACGAATCTGCGCTGCCCTTATTTTAGTTTTCAGCTCCGAAGTCAGGCGGCATTGTAAACCCTGGAAATTCTTCAGCAGTATCAAGAACCGATGGTGCATTTGCGTCCTTCGTAGGAAGTCCCGCAACCTCTCTTACATGCTCCTCTAAGGCTTCATCTGGGACAAGCACCCCTGCCGAAGTAGCCTGAGCGATAAAGGCTCCTAGCTGTGCGAGGTCTGGCGTCTCCATGTCTCCATGTTTGAGTTTGGGCCAATCTTTTTCTTCGATACCGTTGTACATGCATAGTTTTGGAATCGCATCCCGGTTAATGACATCGACAACCGAATCCAGCATTGCGCCGATACTCATGGCCAGGATGTTAGTCTTGGAATCCGCTAGAGCCCACGAGCCAACCGAATCCTGGCCGAGTAAGAGCATCTCACTCAAGAAGCTCATCATAATCCTAGACTCGTATCTCTTGATGATAGCGTCTACATCGATGGGCCTCCTTCCACCGCTCGATAGCAGCGCCAGCTTGTAGCCCGAGGGCTGTCCATCCATTCCGATTTCAGCAGGCAAGACAACGCCTTCATAGGCATCCCGCTTAATCTTCTGGACCATATTCTCCATATTAGTCCGAATCGACTTTTGTGCTGCACTCGCATTCGGGTGCATAATCTCAGGAGGCACCTGCATAATCGGCAACCCTGCTAGGTCCCGCTCAACTCCGATGGCTTCTATACTCTGGATGCGCTTCAGATAGTAATAGCTCTTGTACGCTCCCCGAAGGAGGCTTCTGCCTTCTGGATTGTTTTTATGCGTTCTTGTCCTAAATAATAGGGCTTTCTCGATTGGGATATATCGCAGAAGATAAGACGGAGCTGGCCTTTGCCACATACCTAAGATTGTTCCGTCTTCGTCTAGGTCCCAGCGGTCAAGGCTGTCTTGTCCTCGAATAGCTAGAGACCTCCATCCAATCATTCCGTCATCATGCTTGCTCTCGAAATACCGGTTCTCTGTATTCCCTCGACGATACTTGTAATTTATCTCGAAGAAGCTCCAGCCGAAGACCGTCATTGTCATTACTTCAGATACAAAGTCTGCCCAGGTTCCAGCCATGTCAGACCGGCAGCTCTCGACAAACTCAGCAGCAAATTCTGCACTCTCCGTAGGCTCAGAGGAACCGATAGACCAATCCACCTGACGCACGAGCATTTCCAGCATGTAAACCGCTGCGGATATCGAGGCATCATTATCAGCCATCTCTCTGTAAACCTGCACGGCCTTGCTACCCGATAACTGAGGCAGCCACTCTTCTAATACTCGACCGTCACGAGATACGTTTAAACCGGTCGCTCCGGCTTCTGCTAGTACTGGTTGTTTTTTTCTTGGCATCTTCTTTTTCCTCTCAGATTACGGGTGCAACCGTACATCTGCAATTTATCGTTTCACTGATTGGTGCGGCAGGGTCGCCAGGATAATACAACTTCTCTCCTGTCGCTTTGTTGTAAAACTTCTCACCAACTAGCACTGTTTTAGTGTTCATTCTTTCGTGGTGCCTGTCTCCGCTTTTGCCGTCATTGAAGGCTAGCCACTCAATTCTCTTCACCCCGGTGGCTTTGTATCCCTCGTAAGTTCCACTGTTCTGAGCTTGCGTTAACTCGGTCCTAGCTATCACCGCTGCTCTTTTGTAGCTGAACACAAATTCATCCTCGAAGACTTGCGCTTTTATCCGTCGAGCTAATCCGCCTGCGCTTGGCTGTGGTATCTCCGTTAAGGCTTCAAGGACTATCGCGTTAACCTGAGCGTTCACTTTGACCTGAGTATCTCTAACGATATCTCTTGCCCTTCTAATGATTCCATCTTCGTATTGCCTCCAGAACCATTTGATTTTGGTGCCCTTTCCTCTTGTCGCATCTGCGATTGCCTGACCTGGGACGATAACATCACCGGCAGCCATGTTAGCAGAATCCGCTGCTTCTCTTGCTCCGTACAAATTCATGATAGTTGCTAGCTGTTCCTCGAAGTAAGCATCTTGATTGTCTTTTCGGAACCGACCTGATGCTGCCTCAATAGCTACCCTCTGACGATATCGCCTATATGCAGTTAACCATCTCATCAAGGCTTTCTCATACGCCTTCGCACGAGCTTCTCTTTGCTTCCTTCGTTGACCCAGAAGTCTTGGATTAGCTTTTGCCATTCTTCCCTTCCTCTGAACCATAGCAACACAGGATGCAATCGTGATTCTCGGTTAGCGGCGACAAGGGATGCTTTGCGCACTTCACTCCCTCAGGAACAAAGACCCCGAAGTTATGTAGCTCAGAATCCGCACGGGCATCATCATAACAGTCATTACAATCTCGGCAGATATTGCCGTGCTTACATACAAAGCGCATCATATCCACTGGCTCCCTCGGTGGTTTGTATTCGGGTCCATCGCTATCATTGGCGCTCGATTCTTCAGCATCAACTCAGTGAATGCCCAGACAAGTGCGTCGAGTCGATTAGGGCTAGGCATATTCGAGTTAGGAACCCACGAGCATAATTCATCTTCTAAGTCCTTAAACATACCCGCGTGTTTAACTCTGCCCTGCTCGTATAGGGCACTGACAGGCTCAGCTCTGGCTTGCTTATTCCTCGAAGCGTGAATGCCCAGGTATGGAATACTTCGGTCAATCGTTCTGAGGGTAGCTTCGACCATGTCACCACCTTGATTCGTTTCTGCAATCACTCGGTCCGCCTTCCATCGATGATATGCGTCAACTGCTACCTGTGCCCACTGAGACGGGCTTACGTGACACGTTAGGTCTTCGAGTAGGTATCCGGTCCCGTTTGCGTCAATGCCTGCTACAACCATCCCTGTGTCGTCTGATGTTTGTTTACTCGTGGTTGCTGGGTCGATAGCTACAACGATTCTTTGAAGCCCGCTAGGTATCGAAGGGCATCTTGCTTCCTCTAGGCTTTTCCTGTTCCATAGCGCACCGGGCATTTCGTCTAGGAGTTCCGCGTGTAGCTCCTGCATCCCAAGCGTTGTTCCTTCGTATTTCTCCAGGATATTCTCCAACCATGCTTTTGCTACATTCGCCTTATTCTCAAAGGTTGACCCATGAGTGACTACGCAATGAGGGTGCTTTAGCAGGTCCCTGATTAGCCTCGAAGGTTTTGGCGTTGTCGTGATTATTGCCTTCGGGTCATCACCAACTCGGAGTCCGAATTGTAATTGGTCCCAAGCATCAGGAAAGCGCCAAGCACATAGTTCATCTGCCCAGGCTGTATCATGCTCAGGACCTCGAAGCATCTCCGGTTCATCGGCTGAATAAGTTGTAGCAACCGCACCCGTGTGAAAAGTGATTCGTCTTTTGCTTGGCTCATAAACCGGGCGCTGATTAGGAGGGAAGACAGCAAGCAGCCCACTCCGCCCTTCGACCATAACATCACGGACATCGGCTGAAGTCCTTCCCACGAGCGCTATTCTCATTGCTCCGTCGATAACTCGCTGACGGATATATTCACTGCCTGACCTTGTTTTTCCCCAGCCACGACCAGCTTTGCAGAGCCAATATCTCCATTTTCCTTTCGGGGGCAGTTGGCTTTCACGAGCCCAAAACTTCCACTCATACAGAATCAGGCTTGCCTCCTCCTCGGTTAGATTCTGAATCGCCTTCCTCCTCTCCGAGTCGTTTAGCGATGCCATCCAATATGCTTTGGAGTCTGTCTTTTGAGCTTGAATCATTTACGTCTACCTCTGCCTTAACTTCGAGTCGCTGCTTGTCATTCCTTGCCCATCTCCCTGGGTGTCTTCTTTCGAGCATCCATGCTGAGGCTTGCCACTGCTTTTCTGCTGCCTTCTGAATCACAGCCACATTCCTGACCTCGGCTTCGGCTTCAGCTTCTTCTAGTCCTCGAAGGAAGTGTAGATATTTGCAGTTGCCGGTCCCTGCCTCTCTCGATTCTTTCCCTCTGTTGACCCAGTTCCTTAGAGTAGTTCCGCTAATGCCCGCAAACTGACAAGCCACCTCCTTGTAGTTTCCTGCTCTGATAGCCTGGTAGATTCTGCGCTGAGCTTCTGGAGTTAGTTTACTTGCTGACACGCCTTCCTCCTTCTTTCTTTTTCAGGGTCATCCCATATTCGTTGTTCTCAGTAGAAGCCTGAAAGTCTGCTCTTCTAATGAGCTTATTTTTCTTGAAAGGCGAATAATCCACATAATGATGAACCCTCCCAAATCTCCAAGCCATCTTACTGACGTCAGGGTGCATTCTAACTTGCATTTCACTCTTAGGGTGCGTGCCTTCTTCAGCGTAGAACTCTGCGGTGTTTCCTCCTCCTAGGACTTGCGTTGTCACTTTGTACTGCAAGAAGGCATTGAACAGAATCGTGCACCAGCCCTCTTTGAGCATCCGAAGTGAAAGGTCAGTGTCTTCGTTATATCTGCCACGCCATCTAAAGGGTGTATCATTCCTAATAAGGTTGCACGAGTAGATTCGAGTATTGGCTTTGAATGGCGGTTGAATCGTTTTACGTGGCGCAAACATGTGATAGTTAGGTCCAGCCATCGCCACGTTCGTATAGCGTAGACAAAAGTCTTCCATCGCCCTAAAGCACCCACCGCTTCCTACCGGCACCTTCAGATTCTTGTTTAGTCGATAGAACCCGTTAATGTTGTCATCCATAACCCAATGCCAATCAAACCCTCGCTTGATACTGTGGTCCCAAACAAAGTTGCGCGCTGGGCCTGGACCTGTAGACTTCGTGAGGCCAAGGTCATCAAAACAGTCATACTTCTCCTTATAGGATAAATCCATCAGGACAATCTTTTTCGGGTCTATCACCGCAGCATAATCATCATAATCCTGCTCCTCGATTACTATCGAATAAGGCACACCCATAGCTTCCAGGCTTTTAGCGGTTAGCCTGCTATCTGCTCTGCCCTTAGAGACAATATACAATGGAAATCTAGGGTTCACGGACATACAAAGCAGGCTTATTATTCCATAGCTTTGTCCTGATTTTCTTGTAGCCAAACGACAGCAGAGCCTTATTGAATAACCTGGAAACCTTTTCCTGCGGGATTATGCGCATGCCGTTTTTGGTGTTGTGTTTATACTCTGTAAAGTGGCCAAGCCCCCATGTGTTAAATGAGTTTGCAATTAAAAAGCACCTCGGGCGCAGCTCTTTTATGATGTCTTCTAGGTGATTAATTGGTGATTCAATATGCTCAAAATACTCAGACGCAAATACAAGGCCATTTTTTTCACTTATCGACTCTATATTGGGAACCAGGTTAAATCGGTATTCCTGGCTCATTTTCTTGCAGAATTCATATTGTTTTGTCTTCGGCAGGTTGACCCCGTAAACATTCGACCTAGGGAACAACTGCTTGAGAGCAGCTGTACTGTACCCAATTCCACAACCAATATCGACTACAGCGTTAGGATGACCAATATACTCTCTCACGGAGTACTGCCCCCCTATAGTATTCCCCCTGCTTAAAGACCTTACATACTTTCTACTGTATGCGGCCCAGCACAGCCAGAGGTCTGTGAAATAATAGTCTTCATCATACAGTCTATAATCTGGATTCCCTTTTGCCAGAGAAGCATACCAGCGCGCACTGACGCGCTCAAAGTACTCAATTAGGCTTTTATCCTTAGGCTTTTTTCTTTCATAGGCTAATGCGTTTTGAATAATCGTCTTTGCTCTTTGCCTGTCTACAGGAAACTGCTCACAATAGTTCGACAAAAAACAAGATAACGATTGCGTTGGCTTTTCCTGCACAAGCATTATTCATAAGCCTTGTCAGCTGCACGCTCTATTTCTATCTCTGGAAACCAAAGCATCTTAGTCTTATCGGTAATGTTCTGACCGAGTGTTTTAGCTAATCCGTCAACGGCAGCCTGGTCTTTGCAATGAATAATTACAGACTTGAATGCTGTCTTATCCTTCATGTCAAATTCAGGCATCCCGGTCCATTCTTCCATCGGGTCTATCTCCTCGACGGTAGTACCATCCAAAAGAAGGTCGAGGTCAGTCTGTAGATACCCTGTCCCCTCTAGTCCTATCGACTCATTAAGCTCAGTAAGAAGCGCAGCAAGTCCGGCCTCGTCATAGCTTGCCATGTCGTTAGTCCTGTTATCGGCAAGCATTATCCGATTAGCGTGTTCCTCTTCTACGTCAATCCACGCCACAGGGATGCTTGAAGCTCCTGCTTCCTTTGCTGCCTTCCATCTATGATTTCCCGCTAGAATATAGCCTGTAGACTTTTGAGCGATTACAGCCCCATAGAATCCGTTGTGTTCTATGGATTCCTTGATTGCTTCGGTGTTGCCATTTCGAGGGTTCCTAGGGTGCGCTTTGAGCTTCCCAATTTCCACCTCTTCAAATTCCTGATTCAATTCCATCTTTTAATACCCGCACTTGATTCGGTCCACGTAAACCCTGTTTGTACTTTATTGTACCTAAACGGGCTTAGTGATTCCAGAGCCTTGAATAAGTTCTGTCCCTAATCATTTCTGAAGGTATCCTTACACGGAAATCATCGAGGTCACAAGGTCAAGGTAACCTGTCATGCTCGCATCGACAAAAAACAACCCGCCACTGCCTGACGGCAGCGAGGCTATTTTTCGGCTCAGCTCGTATAATGTTCCACGTGAAACGCTAGCGAGGGAAGAGGACTTCTGACTTCCCTTTGAGGACTAAATCCCACCAGTTGAAGGCCATCGCTAAAACGTGGTCAAGCTCTCTAGTCTCCTTCGAGGGACGAAGCATTGGGCGATTCGGTAAAGCAAAAGCCGCCATGTGGTGAGCTGCTAGCATATGCTTGATGCCTTCTGAAAACCCTTCTCCAGCGTAAACTACACAAGCTGGAATTCGCATAGCTTCAAGGTCATCTAGCGTATAAGGGACCTTCTCGTCTGCTGTCCCATTACCACCTTGAAACTTGCACTCAATACTTAGAGCCTTCTGCGTTGGCTCGTGTAATGCGAAGATATCAACCCTTCGATTCTTCCCAATGATGGTCTTACCTAAGGAGACCTCGCGAAACACCTGAAGTCCTTTGTCCCTGTAATTTTCTACTAGGTAAGCAGCTATCAGGTCAGAGTATTCATTCCCCGTCACGGGCTTCTCTTCCATGCAGAACAAACCCGGCAGCATAAACGGTAGTTGTCCATTCTCCCTTTTGCGCAAAATAGACGCCTTCAAATTTATCCGGGTAATGATGCCTGCTAACTTCTTCCTCTGTCTTTCCGCTAAATAAACGAGATAACACATAAATCAGGCTGGTCACGATAACTAGACTCTGCCTTCTCTCTTCCACAAGCCTGTCTTTTTCTTCCTTCAGGGCTAAGTGTTTCTCATAGTGCTTGCTCTGTCTTTCCGCTATTTCCTGCGCTTCCTCTTCTGACTGAGGACCTCGAAAAGTACAAGGCTTAGTTCCTCGACGGATACCGTCATAATCAATCAGTTCCCCATAAGTCGAGTGCGGGTGCTTGAAGTATTCGTTCCACTCTTTTATCACTCCCATTAGTATTCTCCCTTGCATCTTGCTGCTTTGTGTTTTGGTGTCGCCGAGCTGTAGAGCCCGAATTGGCTAAGGTCATCCCATCGATTGCAGAATCCGCAATGCCTTCTTCCTTCCTCGTAGTTCTTAGCCACTATCTCGATATCAATATTAAGGCGTGCAGCTGCCTGCTTATACCTCGAAGGATATGGAGGACTCGCCCGAAGTAGTTGGTCCATCCTAGCCGGTGAAAGACCGAATCTTTTTGCCACCTTATATTTGGGTAGGTCGGTATTCATGTCCTTGTATTTCCTAATTCTTTCCTGCAAAGCTTTCAGGTCTGCCATCGTCTCATGATTCCTGATTATCACGCTGATACCTTCTCTTCCTCTCGACTTCCTTTTTGACCTCTCCCCAAAACCATTCCTCCTCTTCGTCACCAATCGCGTGAATATCGTGGCTAGCTAGCTCAGGTGGGCAGCGGTTAGTCCCTCGAAGAATCCGACCTATGACTTTGTAGCAAATGCCCGCAATCCTTGGGTCAGTCGGTCTTTCATCCTGATTCTGTTTTAGTGGCCTAGGATATCCCCTGCTGAGTCCTTCCCTCTCATATTCCTTCTTGAATTCCTCAAAAGCCTTAGAATCCCCTGTGCTGGCGTCCCAACGCTTGGATGACTCTATCCCTTTCTCTACAGTAATTGCAGCTCTGAGACGTGACCAGGCAGGTCCTAGGTCATTGTCCGCACACCGACGGACCGCGGCATCTAGCACGGTCTTGCTAGGGTTCAATTCTCTAAGCCTTTTCACCCACCGGTCTTTTGCTGCATTCGGGACCTTAGCTGAAAAGTGTTCGCAATATTCTTGAATCGTCTCTATTGCGTAATGAATCGGAATCATGTCAATCGCTCCTTGGCATCCGCTGCCCATTCCTCAGTGCCCTCCTTAGGGGCAAACACTCCATCAATGATTTTGGTAATGTTGTCTTCCTTACACAGATTACTGATTCCCCACTTACATGGCACCTGCCCATGCTCGTATTGTTCCTTGGCTCGAAGCAAATACTGACGGAATATCAAGACCTCGTTCCCATCGACCGCATCAGGCCCGTGAATTTCTCGCAGAATCTCCAGGGCCTTCATTATCTGCCATCGAACATTCTTAGTAAAAGCCCTGACAGGACTAAAAGGAGGAGCCACTATTTCATTGAACCATTTTACAATATCCCTAGGGTAATCATCTGAATCCGGTTCTGGATTCGGATTTGGTTTTGGTTTTGGTTTTGGATTAGGAATTGGTATTGGATTTGGAGCATTGCCAATTTTAGAATCCGCATTGGCTTTTTCGTTTTTTGCATTGCCAATTTTAGAATCCGCATTGCCAATTTTTAGATTCGCATTCTTTTTGCTCCATCGTTCACCCGCGTTGGCTTTCCCCGCCGCACTACGTTGCTTCGACTTAGCTACCCATGGCTGATGCTCTTCCCAGTCATTTATCGCATACCCTTCAGAAGTCTCAACTATCAATCTGTGTTTGACTAACATCTTACCGAATAATCCCGGTGAGCCTTGCCAGTCTGCCATAAGCTCGAAGTCGTCTAATTCATATCCAGTCTCAAATGTTCCTTCTGACTTGTGCATTGCAGCATAAATCCAGATTCTCATCAGAGCGCATAGTGGGCAATCGGGCTCTTTGAATTCTCTTCTAAAGCGTTTGATTTTGATGTTGTCGAAGAATCCTCTGTGAAATCGTAGGTCTTCTTTTGCCATTTTTTCTGTTCCTCTTTGTGTGCTTGCCTGCTGTTAATAGTGATAAACAATACGCTGACCCGAAGTCAGTGCGCTCCTAATTCGAGTACCAGGGGCACGGCAGACCTTGTGGATTAATCCTTCGTCTTTCTTGCCTAGCTGATACTCTCTTCCTCTCGACCCTGAATCGACTACTCCTAGCACGTCCCAAGATTCGATTTGACTAAATACCCCGTGTTCGTCTTCGCTGTAAATAGTCACCGCTGTAGCTGTCGTCTTTTTCCTTCTGACTGGAGCCACATAGCATCTGGAGCAATCCCAGGTTCCACAGCCGCATTCACTTTGCATTTGCAAATTCATTTTTGTAGCTCCTCCCTTTCGAGGTTAATACAATACCTCGTGCGGTCCCTGGAATCCTCTCAATGTATCCCTTATCATTTAGATACTGAATAAAGCTCTGAGGGCTAGAGCCTACACTTTTGTCCTTGTTCATTTCCCTGAGCGTTGGCGGTATCCCTCGTTCATCCCATAGCTCTAGCATTCTACCGAAGAACGCCTTCTGCATATCGGTCAAGTCATCACCTAACCTAGCAAGGCTTTCTATCTCGATTTTGCATCCTATCCTGTCTTCTTTTTTCTGCACAAAAGAATCCTCCTTCCATCTGATATCTTTATCATTCACTCCACAGATATCTGAAACCTCATCAATGACTGCCTTAAAGCAGCCGACAAGGTTGTCATAATCTCGGATGAATCTCCTCGCGGGAACAACGCGAGTCAGCTTCAAGCTAATCGGTCCACTGATGGACGGTCTGCCTGCCGCTGCCCATGCTATTCTTACCGCGTGTCTCTGCTGCTTCTTCCTCTTAGCTTTCACGAATCTGTTTTCACGCATATTCGATTCGCTAACGAGAAGAGCGTTTACAAATAATTCGTATCTCATTAGAACGGGATATCGTCATCAGATAATGACTTAGAGTTATCGAACATCTCAGCCGACCTACCCGGTGAGGGTGTCGAGTATTTGTCCGCATGACTTGATGACTTATAATCAACATCATCGCGCCCGCCTAGGAAGGTTACACGGTCCGCAACGATTTCGGTCGTATACCTTTTGTTCCCATCCTTGTCTTCCCAGTCACGCGTCTGGAGCCTCCCTTCGACGTGACAAGAGCGTCCCTTCTTCAGATATTGACCACAGTGGTCAGCAGACTTGCCCCATACGACAATTCTATGCCATTCGGTTCGCTCCTGTCTTTCACCCGTCTGCTTACTATTCCAAACTTCGGTGGTTGCTATGCTAAAATTACAAACAGAGGAGGACCCTGCCTGCCTAGTCTCTGGGTCTTTCCCAAGATTCCCGATCAAAAACACCTTATTAATGCTTGCCATTATTTTTCTCCTTCTTCGATTCGGTTGAATACCACTGATGCTGCAACGATAAGCTCTGCCGCCTGACTGTCGTTGTTTATATCTTGCCCTTCAAACTGCTCAAAAGCCTCTATCACTTTCTTCTCGTCTGCAATCTGGCTTGCTGTTTCCTTCAAATCGTCTATGTATCCGAATGCTATCGCAGCATTTATCGTATCCGCCCCGGTTAGTTCCCTTGCCTGCTGAAACTTCGTTGCGCTAACTCCCTCGAAGCACGACTTGAATGCGTTGTAATCCAAGGGAAGTGTGCGAGGAAGAAGTCCAGACCGGTCTCCAGCCTCCCAATCATTCGAGTTCTGACACCGTAGGACTCTGGGATATTTCCCTTCCTGCTGCTCGATATCGGCAAACAATACACAATCACTAATCCCGACGATATAATCGCGTTGTTTGTTGGGCAGCGAGGGGACCCGCTTTGTGTGCTTCTTCCCTAAGTAGTTTTCTATGTCCTTCTCGATAGTATGAGAGATAAACCAAACCCCCATTGATAGAGTTAGCTTGTCGAGGACCCTGCTAAACTCTTGCTGAATCATCGAGTACCCTTTCCCAAACGCTAAATCCGATTCGTGTGTAATCTTATTTTCTGCGAGTACATGCCTACGGCAAAGCTGGACCAAGTTGTCCACCGTGTCTATCGCTACACCCTTAAACTGGTGCTCTTCCGTCGTAAGAGATTTTGCGGTTTGTAGGAATTCCATCCACGAGGACACTGGCTGAACATATGCTTCGATGTGCTTATGTCCTGCCTCTGTGGCTACAATTAGAACGTTGTCCATTTTAGAAATGAATGTTGTTTTGCCTATCTTCGGCGGCCCGTGAAGAGTCACGGTCAGTCGAGTGGTGTCATTTTCTTTTTTTGTTTTTTCTGTAGGTAGCTGCATTTTATCTCCTTGTGCTTGCCTTAATTGGTTCTTTTTCTTTACCTTAGTTTGTTCTTTTTTTCTCTCTTCTTTTTCCTCTCTCCTCTCTAGCCCGGCTAGCGTGCTTCTCCCCCCGTAAAGCCTTATGTTTCTTTCCTCATCTAGCTCTGCAATGTCTTCTTCTGCAAAGATGACTTTAGGGCAGAAGTCGTCGAAGCTAGATATCATCAGCTGCAATCCTCTACCACGTAGGTAGTGTCATTGATTTCCATCTCGTATTTACTAGAACCCCAGTCTGCTGCCCGTGCAGCATCCTCTGGGTCAACGATATCCGCAATCCATTGCAGTTGCTCCGGTAGCTCTGGAACAATCTCATTGTACCACCAATCCTTGGCCATCTCGTCAAGCCTTCCCTCGTAAACGTGCAGGTCATCAAAGGAGTGAATATCACTAACTGTCTTCAGATTGCTGTATTGAGACAGCCTTGAAGCAGCAATAAATTTGATGATGTCTTCCTCGCTTTCTTCTTCAAGGGCTTTATAATAATCACCGATGTTTGCAAGGTCGACCTGCATTGCCTCGAATAGCTCTAATTCAAGACGAAAGAATGGAGCTTCATCAGAAGGCCCGCTGATGAAATCAAGTTCAAACTCCTCATATCTTGGCTGGAGCTTTTTCAGTCCTCGGCTTAGTTCCTTTAGTGATTCAAAATAAAAGTAAGGACCGCTCACCTCTACCGTCGATACACATATCTTCGGGCCTATAAATCCCCCATCCGGGTCTTCATTTATTCTTCTTAAATAGGTTTCTGTGTGTTGAATTGTTTCTTGTTTCATTTTTTCCTCTTCTGTTGACTTCGTTAGAGGAACAGCTCAGACTCACCGTGCTGTTCCTGGTGCTTGCCCGCCTTTTCAGCGTGCACAGGGTTTCATTCGTTTTCGTTTTCGCCTGAAACCTTGTGCTTTTTCTTTCTTCCGTACTTTATCCTTAACTCTCTGCCTAAAGCTACAAGCTCAGGAGGAGCTTGATATCCCATCTCCTTCTGTGCTCTTCGTATCAATTCCACGAACTGACTGAATCCTTCTTCTAGCTCCTCAGCGGATTCCTTCCTTCTTCGCCTGCTTGCCTCTGTAGCCTCCTCAAAGCCTGCGTCTTGGATTATCTCCCAAGCATAAGCGTCTTTCCCTGTGACTGAGCAAGTGCGCTTACACGCCTCCCTGATAAGGCCATCAGCCTTTAGCTCAGACAGCCTCTTGTGCGCTCCGTTTAGCTCGAAATGAGCATTGACTTCTGCCCCTGTCGCATCTTCCCTCGTGAGAAGTAAGTCATAGATTCTACGCCTGAGAGGAGCCATTTCAGGCTTGACTTGCTTCCATGCTCCCAGGCTCGTATCCCTTAGGAGCTTCACCCTTCCTCCTCTCGAATCATCTCGATAGTCGCATTTAGCAGCTTGCGACGTTTCATTATCTCCCTCGTGATTTCTTCTGCGTCCTGCATCGCGATGAACTGCGAAAACCATTCGAACACGAGGGTCTGCATATCAGTCAAAAGCCCTTCTACGGAATCATCCTCAAAGGATTCTGCGCTGAACCATCCCAGGTCCTCGTTATGATTCTGCCACGTATCCTCGTATGTGACCGGAGCATAAAACCCGGAGCAGACCATACACTGATGCTTTCCGGGCTTTTTGTTCTGAAATATTAAGACCCTAGGCTCATTCGTGCCCGGAATCATGAGATGAGGGTGAAGCGCTGGCGCACAGCAGTCTGGGCACCTTAGGTTTTTGTTTTGCTTGCTCATTATGATTGCTCCTCGATTGGCTCACTCACATCGTCTTGCGTATATCCTCGAAGGATTTCAGGACGATACTGGGCTAGTTTTGCCTTCTCGCATTTATCGCAGACTCGACAAAGGTAGATGCCCTGTGCATCATACTCCTCCCAGGAATCCGCTCTTTTGCATTGATGGTAATCTAGGTCTTCCATCTAGCACCCACCCATCAATTTCCGATACGCGCTAACCGGAGTCAGGTCGATTGCGTTGATGTCCACTAGCTCCTGAATTGCCCGATTCCTTGAGTGACCGTAAGGAGCGCAGAATTCAAACTGTCCGCCGTTAAGGCGATAAATGCTGCCCGTTTCTAGTCTATAGTCAGAACTCCTCTTTAAGACCGCATTCCATGCTTTTTTGCTGTCGTATCTGATAACCGTTGTATATTTTAGTTGTTTCATGTTGTTCCTTTTCGTTTGCTTAGTGCTTGCCATGCCCTTACCTTACTTATGCCTGTAGCTTGTTTTCCCAATAGGAAATTTCAACAAGCTGGGTTTCTATCTCGGACTGGAGCCTCTGTTCTTGAGATAGTGCGTTAGCCTTAAGCCAGCCTGGGAAGCCTTCGTAGGGGTCACTTTCTATCCCTTGTAGAATTTTCTCCGATTCTTCTAGCTCCGTTACGAGCGCCCCTAATTCGCTGGGAGTATATTCTCCCCGGTCATGGACCGCTTTGGTTTCACCATTCACCGTGGCAACGACTGCCACGTTTAGCTTTTTTAGTATTTCGCTGTTCATTATGATTGCTCCTGTTTGCTTATTGATACTCTTCCTTGTATCGCGCCCGCGCTTCTTTAAGCTGCTTAGTGTAAATTTCCCCGCCGAGGGCTGCCTCATCCCGCTCTAGCGCAAGAATAAGAGATTCGCGGATTAGCTTCGTTCGGTCTTTTTTGACCTTCGCTAGCTCCGTAGAAAGCTGGTCAATGACGTTTTTTAGGTTCTGTGTTTCTTGTGTGCTTGCCATATCCTTACCTTACATAAGTAAGGAGACATTGTAAAGCTAATTCAGCAAAAATCGCACATCGTCACTCGATTGTTACAATTAGCTACTGACCAGCAAACATTCCTAATAGCTTAGAGACGCCCGCCGTGCCCGCTGATGCGCTTGCTCCTATTAGTAGGGAAATCTTCAAGACAATATGTTTCGTGGACTCAAAGCTCGTCTGAAGGCTCTCAAGGTTCTTATTGCAGCTTTGCAGGTTGTTCTCTAGATTATTGAGCCTAGAGATAAGTCCAGCGCTCCCGTCGGGACCTGAAATCAACTTTCTTAGCTCTTCCATTTGTTGCTTATCGGATACGCGCTGCTGCTCCACTTTTGAGTTAATGGCCTGCTGCTCTAAAATAGACTGCTGAATTACGCTCATAGTCTGAACTAGGGTCTCGACAGAAGACATCAACCGACCTAGTTGGATTCCAGATTCTTCCCTCGGAGGACTCATTTGCTACGAGTCTCCAGCATTTTGCGCAACTCGTCAGCAACATTATTAAGGTCGGATAGGGTTTGCTCGCATTCGTCAATGTAGTGATACGAAGCTCTCTTCTTGCTATTTCTTAGCGTGTTCTCTGCCGTGTCCCAGACTTGCGCTCTTACGTCGAGGACACGAGCATCACTTTTCACTGCGCCATTTTGAATCCACTCTTCGAGTTGATAAGGACCCGCGCATTTTCTCTTGTTCCCTCTCTCGGAAATGATGACGATGTATTTGTACACAACCGAATCACCTCAACATAAGGCCGGTCAGCAATCCGAGTAGGATTGATGTTGCAAGCGTAGCTGCATAAATTCCCCAGGGCTCTTCTTTTTCTTCGAGTATCGGACACGGGGCAACGATTGTTCTGATGACAGTTGATGTCCTTGCTTTTAGTTTAGCGTGGCAGGCGTCTAGAAGGACCACCCGCTCCTTATTCTGTCCGTCAAGAATAGTAGCGGTCTCAAATAAAGCAAGCTCACACTCATTAAGCTGGGAAGTCTCTGGGCATTGAGCTTCTGCTGTCGAAGGTATCGATGCGAGGATAGCAATCAACGCTGACTTACTTGCAATGTTCATCGGTTAGCTCCTCGAATCTTTTTGACTAGAGCGTTGGCGTCTTTCCCGGTAGGTCTTTTTGCTAGAATCTCAGTGGTGGCTTTTTTGATTGTTTCAATTTTTTCTCTAGCTTTCTCGTCTAGCTCGTCATCTGTTTTTTTGAGCTGCTTCTCAACAACCTTGATTGCTTTGTTTAACTGGCGCTGCTGTTTTGCAATGGCCCTGCTTTCGATTCTTTTCTTTATCGAGAAGAACCCCGCAACCGCTGCAAAGATAGACGCTAGCCAAGCAAATACTTTCACTTTTCTTCTTCCTTCGAGGAGGACCGACTATCAATGAAAGACTGGCCACCGATAAGTGCAGTTGTCGCTGCTGTAATCGCTAGACCGTAGGCAGACAATGCTTCCCGGATAACTTCTGAGCCCTGTCGCGTAATGACGCATGCTGCAATGATTCCCGTGCTAGCAATCATCAGAATCAGATACGTGAGGCACTTTTTGCTTTGCCAGAATTTCTTATCTTTGCTCATCAATCAACTTCCTCAAAATGACCGAGGTCATCAAACTGCCCCGGCTTATTTCTCTGGCCATTCCAGGCACCGCCCCAGCGCAACTTAATACCCAGGCTTTCAGCTACTCCAAGCACATAGCCGCCGAACATAATCCACGTTTCTTTGTCTTCCCAGTCAATAGGATACGGCGCAACGTCGATTGCACGGCTTGGGATAGAGTTATGCTTTGAATCTGGCCATTCAACCTGACTAAGATTTTGCTCAAATTTTTCTGTCTGAGTTTCTTCGTCACGATGTCCAGTTAAGACCGAGTTATCCCAAGACCGAATGACCTCGCCAAATACAAGCTGAATTCCTTCAGTACACTCAGCAAGTTTGGCTTTTGATTTTGATGAGTAATAAGGCATCAATCCTCCCCGGGCGGTGGACCGTCCCAGAATTCCGTGCTTGTTTGAATCATCGCCTGCTCGTGTGTCAAGAACTGACCAAGCTCCGGCTTTTCTTCACTGAATCTCACAGTCTTTTTTGTGCCGTCAAAACTTAGCTTACTGCTTTGACTGTCTGGAGTATCAAGCGAAGAATCAACAATGTAGTAGAATTTCATGATTACCAATCCCCCGCGGCTATTGCTGTGATTTCCGCGCCTGTTAAGATTCGGTCGTAAATTCTAACGTCCGAAATCGAACACGCTTGATGATAATTTTCAGTTCCGTTTGCTGTTTTTGAACATCCAAGACTTAACCGGGAATTAGCTGTCTGTCCTATCTGTGTCGTGATGCCTGAGCCCGCTCCCAAGTTTTTATAAGCCACTTCTATTCCGTCAAAATAAACTGACATCTTACCAGAAACTGATGTCACATCTGGAAAAGTCATCACGATATTTCGCCAGCCGGAAGTCGGAACCGCGCTGTGCTCAATAGCTCGATACCCGTTGTACACATTAATCCAGTAGTACTGAGAACTCCCTACAGCGTAAACTCCAAACCCTTCAGACCAATGATCGCCGCCTTTGAACCAAGTCTTATAGGTTGTGTTTGTTGTCGATTCATCCTTAAGCCACAGGCTGAAGCTCCAAGTGTTTGGAGTTTTATTTACGATATTTCCCGCGGCTGTATATGTTCCACCGCTGTCTACAAGGGGAACGTATGCGTCATCAGCTACGCCATCAAACTCAATAAAGTCAGGAGTGCCGTTCGCCGACGGACCCCCTGCGTTTGACGTGACGCCAGACATCACCATATTTGTATCCGCTGAAGCTCCCAGCCCGTAATCTGTCTCCGCTGTTGTTGAGCCCTCGTTCATTTTCCACCAGTGAGCA
>ERZ1046740.718-NODE-718-length-26428-cov-4.288022_pt1 | contig 26428 bp, 18 predicted proteins | sample MGYA00383093_ERZ1046740 | MGnify/ENA primary metagenome ERZ1046740 (study PRJEB29581, sample SAMEA5548363) | metagenome | biome: marine; feature: coastal; material: water | depth 25 m | study: Short-term variability in the microbial, nano- and picoplankton... | reverse complement strand
CTTTTGACACAGACCACGTGGGGGGATTCAAATTCCGCACCAGACTCAACAGCCCGCAAACCGTTGAAAACACTGGGGGACCAACTTCAGACCCGTTCGTTCTATTCCACCGTGACCGACTTGGCCAAATTCCTTGGTTGATCAACATTACATTCTCTCATTACCGCTATGTGATAAGAAAGCAACTGAAGAGGAATTGTCGCTAGCAGCGGAACCAGAGCATCTTCTGAATCAGGGATTTCGATTGTGTGATCTGCTAGGGCTTTTATTTTTTCGTCACCTTCGGTTATTACAGCAATGACTTGGGCTTTACGAGCCTTAATCTCTTGAATATTGCTCAATACTTTTTCGTAATAGCCGCGTTTCGGAGCAATTACTACGACGGGCATGTTCTCATCGATCAATGCAATAGGTCCATGCTTCATTTCTGCCGCAGGATATCCTTCTGCATGGATATAGCTGATTTCTTTTAGTTTGAGAGCCCCTTCTAGTGCTACCGGGAAATTATACCCTCTTCCCAGGTACAAGAAATTGTCTGCCGACATGTATCGCTTCGATATATCTAAAACTTGCTCTCCGCAAGAGTCCAATAATGATTTGACTTTAGCAGGTATTTGTTCAAGCTCAGTGAACATTTCCCTCAATCTGTTTTTTGTAATTGCGCCACGTATTTCAGCAATACCAAGAGCAATTAGCGTCAGTACTGTAACTTGAGCAGTAAAGGCTTTTGTTGAGGCAACCCCGATTTCAGGTCCTGCATGTGTATAAGCTCCAGCATCGGTAAGTCTGGGAATTGAAGAACCAACAACATTGCATATCCCGTATAACGTGGCTCCTTTTTCTTTTGCTAATTCTAAGGCTGCTAGAGTGTCTGCTGTTTCGCCTGATTGAGAAATGGCAATGACCAAATCATCTTCCGTGATGATAGGATTTCGGTATCTGAATTCACTTGCATACTCAACTTCAACAGGAAGACGAGCAAATTCCTCAATAAGGTATTCTCCTACAAGTCCGGCATGCCATGAAGTACCACAACCTACAATGATAATTCGCTTTAGGTTGCGAATTTTATTCTCATATTCCCTCAAACTCTGCATGGCAAAAGTGAGATTATCCTTAGAGAATCTGCCTCGCATACTATCATTAATGGATTTAGGTTGCTCAAAAATCTCTTTTAACATGAAATGATCATATCCCCCTTTTTCGATGGCGTCCAATGTCATTTCTAGTTTGTGGATATATGGCGTCTTTTTAATATTTTCAATGGTTTTTATAGTCAATTCGCCATTTTCGATTGTGGCTATTTCTCCATCGTTCATGTAAGTTACCTCACGAGTGTATTCAACAATTGGAGTTGCGTCACTTGCGACATAAAACTCACCATCTCCTGGTCCATGACCAATAACCATCGGAGATCCTTTTCTTGCTCCAATTAATAAGTCTGGATGGCTTTTCGATAGAATTACAATGGCATATGCACCCACGACCTCATTCAAGGCAAGTCGAACTGCTTCCGTGACATTTACATTTTCGTGTTCTTGGATGTCCTCTATCAGATGGATGAGAACTTCTGTATCTGTGTCGCTTGTGAAACTGTGACCCCTCAAAATAAGAGCTTCTTTCAGTGTAGCATAATTCTCTATTATACCGTTGTGAATGATACACAAGTCTCCATTTTGAGAGAGGTGAGGATGTGAATTAATATTGTTTGGTTCACCATGCGTCGCCCATCTGGTATGTCCCATCCCGACAGTCCCAGATACGTTTTGGCCTGCTGCTAGGTCTTCGAGATCCTGAACTTTGCCTTTCGTTTTGTATACCTTCATCCCCCCATCAATTAGGGCGATTCCGGCACTGTCATAACCGCGATACTCAAGTCTTCTCAGGCCTTTAATTAGAAAATCGTAGGCTTGTTTTTTACCGATATATCCGACTATTCCGCACATGTTTTTTTGGTTTTAAACTACGATAACGCAGGAGCTCAATTCGTATTGTAATTGAACTATAATCCGAAACTGCTTCGGATTGAATCTACAAAATCAGTTTTTTCCCACGGGAATAATACCACTCTGAATTCGTGATCTCTTTCTTCGTAATCTTTCATCACCTTCACAACTTCTTGAGGCTCTCTTCCCATGTGTCCATAGGCAGCAGTCTCAGAATAGATAGGGCTTCTTAGATTAAATCGCTTTTCGATTTCGTAAGGTGTCATTTTAAATATGTCACCCACTTTCGCAGCAATATCTCCATCAGTCATACCCACTTTGGCTGTACCATAAGTATTTACGTAAAGTCCAACTGGTTCAGCAACTCCAATGGCGTAGGCTACTTGAACAAGAACCTCATCACAGAGACCTGCAGCAACCATGTTTTTAGCAATATGTCGTGTCGCATAAGCAGCAGAACGGTCAACTTTTGAAGGATCTTTACCTGAAAAAGCGCCACCACCATGTGCTCCTTTACCTCCATAAGTGTCAACGATAATCTTACGGCCAGTCAATCCGGTATCTCCGTGTGGACCTCCAATTACAAAAGTACCAGTTGGGTTGATATGGTATTTGATATCATCTCCAAAGAGTGCTTGAGTACGAGAGGGCAAGTTTGCCAAAACCCGAGGCATTAGAATATTTTTCACATCATCAGAAATCACTTTGAGCATTTTCTGATCTGCAGCGACTTTGTCGCTAGGGCTTGACGAGTTCGGTTGCACGAAGTCGTCGTGTTGAGTACTTACTACAATAGCTTCAATCCGCGCTGGCTTATTGTCAGGGCCATATTCAATGGTAACTTGCGACTTCGAATCCGGACGGAGGTAGGTCATCTCTTTGCCTTCCTTGCGAATTGCTGCCATTTCTTCCAGAATTTGATGTGACAAACTCAAGCCCAGAGGCATGTAATTGTCTGTTTCATTCGTGGCATAACCGAACATCATACCCTGATCACCAGCACCTTGATCTTCTGCACTTTGTCTTTCAACACCTTGATTGATATCAGGACTCTGCTCGTGAATGGCCGAAAGTATTCCACAGGAATTACTGTCGAACATATATTCACTTTTCGTATATCCGATTCTGTCAATAACTCCTCTTGTGATTTTTTGGACGTCTAAATATGCTTTAGACTTAACCTCACCTGCTAGAACTACTTGGCCAGTGGTGACCAAAGTTTCGCAGGCAACCTTCGAACTTGAGTCAAAGGCAAGAAAATTATCTAGGATAGCGTCAGAAATCTGATCAGCCACTTTGTCTGGATGACCCTCTGAAACTGATTCAGAAGTAAAAAAATATGACATCGTTTATGTTACTTGATTTAGCGGTGCAAAAGTAACCAAAAAAGAGCTCTGCAAAGCGCTTCAAGAATGGGTTAAAAAAGTCCTGTGTTTTTTAGTAATTTCTTTTGGGATTCATCCCAAATGTCCTGATTGTAGACCTGACTCATTTTTGCTGAAATCTCATGTTGTTGTTTGAAATACTTCAAAATACTTTTGGCAGGACCTGCGAGCCGAGAATTTGGACTTATTGAAGCATCCATAATGTATGTGAGGCATTTGTCACTTGGAGAGTTAATTCTCTTAACCACATTCATCGCGGCGGTTCTTGTTCGAAATTCGTAAAGATTACTTGTCAGGGCCTCAAGCTCTGATATTTTTGAATCCAGGGGAGCAGGTGACTGTTTTATCCCCGAAGGTATAGGCGTTTTTTCGTAATCAAGTCTTTTCGCACCGTATTGTATATTGAGCTCTAACCAAGCAATTCTTGCGGAATGGTTATTGCCAATTATTTGTTTTGTCAGATCTGATACAATAGGTAACACCTGAGGCTCATTCTTTACGAGCCTTCTCATGGCAGTTTCTATATTTCGATAACTTTTGTCGTTAAGTGATTCCATAAAGAAATCTTTGTACGGAGCAACCTCTTTGACTTCTGATAATACAACTCGTCTAATCCTGACGTCTTCCTTGCTGAGCGCAGTTTTAACCCAAGGAACTAGGTCAGTTTTGTTCATTAACTGCCGTACTATCTCCGCTTTGATTGCCCAAAATGATTCTTTTTTATACTGTTCCTTGAGCGCGTCAATAATTATACGGTCTTGATTCATTGACTTAAGAGCAATCAATGCATCATATCGGTCAATCATATGCCGGGCTTTTGAAAATTGAGATAGAAGTGCAGTCTTAGACTTATTCATCGTCAGTTTCTTCATGATATTGCTTCCAACATCGAATAGGGCATAGTCTATTTCGCCGTACCCCGTATGATTCAACTGAACGCTTTCAGTTGATTTTTCAATCCAACGAGTTTCTTCAATAGATTTTCCGTTTTTAAAATAAATTCCAATTTTAACGGGCATTTTGAAGTTCCCTACTGTGAAATCTTTTTGATGAATTTGTTCAATGATGAAAGTGGTATTATCTGAATTAGAATGACTGTTTACTGTGTAATGTGGCTCTCCACCTCGATATACCCATTGATCAAAGAACCAACGCATTTCGCGTCCTAAAACATCTTCACAAGCTTGGATAAGGTCATTAGTTTCAATATTCCCAAAGGCATGTTTATCGACGTAATGGTCTATGACTCTTAAATATTCCTGGTTCCCCAAAACATAGCGCAGCATGTGCAGAACTGCAGAACCTTTAGGATACACTCGAGTCGTACCTCCTTTGGTATGTGCCACAGGATAATTGTCTTTTCGACTTGCGCGCAATGCACTGTTGACTTCCCCTCTTAGCGCCCATTCATAGTGCTGGTCACCGTAAATCTGCTTCATGAACAATTTGGCGTAATAGGTCGCAAAACTTTCTTGCAACCAAGTCCCTCGTCTTGAGCGAGCAGTAACAAGGTCGCCAAACCATTGATGAGTTAATTCATGTGCATTTACACTGATATAATTTCGGTCGTTGAAACTGTTTGTATCTACATTGAAAAAATCACCAAATATTGTCGCACTCGTATTTTCCATAGCGCCATACATGAAATCTTGAACCATGACTTGGCTATAAGAGCCCCATGGGTAAGCATAGCCGGTTTCGTCCTCAAGAAATTCAATAATCTTTTCAGTATGCATTGAAGTAAGCTCAACTTTTTCTTGATGCTCCGGATAATACCAGAATTGAACAGGAGTGCCTCTTGAAGTTTTCGTTTTCTTAATACCATACTTGTCGATTGCCAGCATGAGTAGATATCCTGCGTGTGGTTTTTCCAAGCAATAGTGCCACAGTTTGACTCCGTCTTTTTGATCCTTGACGTTCTTCAAATCTCCATTCGATAAAACCTTGTATTTGCCGTCAAATTTGACCTTGGTTTCAGTTATAAACTTATCGTTCATATTATCGTACATGGGAATCCAATGTCGGTGATCAATCCCTTGACCTTGTGTCCAAATTTGGCGTCTTGTTTGGTTTTTTGAATCTGTTATTTCAGGACTATTCCATCCAATGAAATAGATGCCTTTTCTAGGTGTAGCGGTATAGGTAATCCGAATTTGATATTCCTTATCCCAATTCGGTTTGTCAGAGAATTTTGTAATCAGGCCTTTGTTATTAGTCTCGAATTTGATTTCCTTCCAATTCTTTGAACCCGCTTCGCTCAAAACAACTTTTTGTATATTAATCTCGGGCGCATCCCAAAACAATGTATCAATTGTAGGACGGAGCGGTTTGAAGTCATGAGTCACAATTCCTTTGACCAATCCTTTCTCAGGTTCAAATTCTACTTCCACAACCATTTTACTTATATCAATCGAATGGTCGCGGGGAGCCGCAGCGGGGTCGGCTAGATAGTGATTGAAGTTTTGGGCTACAGATCCTGAGATAATTCCGAAAAGAAATAGGGTAAGAATACGGCTTTTCACAATGATGATTATTTAGTAAGTGTGCAAATGTAAGCGTGATAAAAACACAAAATTGCTTTTTATTTGTTTAAGTATTTGATAGAAAAATTAAACAAGTGAGTCAATATTATTCAATTAAGGACTTAGAGGCATTGTGTGGGATCAAGGCGCACACTATACGAATTTGGGAGAAACGCTATGAACTCCTCAGTCCCGAGCGTACCGATACGAATATCCGAAGATATAATACGGATCAACTGAGAAAGGTTCTCAATGTCAGCCTCCTGCTGAACAATGGCCACAAAATATCGAAGATTGCTCAGATGACCGATGTTGATCTCGGCAAAACGATTAATAAAGTCAGTACTCAGAACGAAAACAGTGACCAGTTAATAGACAACCAGATTAATCAGCTGACTACTGCGATGGTTTCCTTTAACGAGCGCCTCTTTGAAAAATTATTTTCTACTATCATTCTGCGCTTTGGACTTCAAGATGCCTTCACAAAGATTCTATACCCATTTCTTGAGAAGGTTGGTTTGATGTGGTGCGTTGGAGAGGTAAATCCTGCTATGGAGCATTTTATCACGAACTTGGTTAGGCAAAAACTTTTTTGTGCCATTGATGGATTAATTACCGACGATAACACCGAAGGTTCTTGGTTGCTATTTCTTCCAGACAATGAGTATCATGAGATTGGCTTGTTGATGAGCTATTTTATTGTTCGATCTTCTGGGAGACGTGCAATTTACCTTGGTCAAGATGTTCCTTTTGAAAACCTCAAAGCAACTGTAGATCAAACTGGAGTAGAAAATCTCCTTACTTTTTTCGTCCGATATGGTTCTGAGCAAGAGCAAGTAGACTACATGGGGCGCTTGACAGATTCATTTCCCGATAAACGCATCTTTCTCGCTGCAGATCCTCAAAGATTTCAATTTACTAACCAAAAAGGCTTTTCTTACCTCTCTTCTGTTGACCATTTGGTTCAAGAACTGAGAGACTAATTTTTACGAGTAAACAACTTTCTTGATATATTAAACAATATCCTTACCAAACAAACGTTTGGTAAATGAATATATTAGTTTAACTTGCACGGCAAATGCCCAAGCAAAAAATTGACAAGACGGAATTGATTAAAAGTGCCCTGAAAGTTTTTCGAGAAAAAGGGTACCACAAAACATCAATGTCAGATATTGCTGTTGCCTGTCAAATTTTGAAAGGCAGCATTTATCATTATGTGGCGAGTAAAGAGGAACTAATGAGTGAGGTATTGTCTGCCCTCAAAGAACACTACTCCCAAAAGGTTTTCATGATGGCTTATGACGATGAATTTGATCCTGAAGATCGTTTGTCGATGTTGGCTATCAAAGCAGAAGATATTTTTTTAGAGGCTCAGAACGGGAATTTCTTCGTCAACATAGGATTAGAGACGAAAAACACTGTGCCAGCCTTTCAGGAAATCATCAAATCTTTTTTTGAAGAATGGATCAAGGCTCTTGAACACCTCTTTAAATACAAAATTTCAGACGAGGAGGCACGTGTGCATGCGGAAGTGGTTGTGGCAGAAGTAGAAGGAGCAGCAATGCTCACGCAGCTTTTGAATGACGAGCACTATCTAAAAAGAACAAATAAGAAAATTGTTGAAGTCTTTAGTAAATGGACTGTAACTCGATAATTAAGAAATAGTCATGACCGAAAAGAAGAAGAGAAATATCAAGAATGTCGCAATATTAGGCTCGGGAGTCATGGGCTCCCAATTAGCCTGTCACTTCGCGAATATTGGGCTCAGAGTTTTACTCCTAGATATTGTACCCAAAGGAGTAGAAGGCCAAGACAAAAAGACACGAAATTCTATAGTGAACAGCGCACTTAAAAAGGCTGTCAAATCAAATCCAAATCCCTTGTATTCCAAACAGAATTTGAAGCGGATTGAAACGGGCAATTTTGACGATGATTTGGCGAAGATTAAAAATTGTGATTGGGTGCTTGAGGTCGTAATTGAGAATCTAGAGATAAAGAAATCGCTTTTCGAAAAAGTTGAAAATCACAGAAAAAAGGGTTCTTTAATCACTTCAAATACTTCCGGTATCCCGATTAATATGATGCTTGAAGGGAGGTCTGAAGATTTCAAGAATAATTTCTGTGGTACACATTTCTTTAATCCTCCTCGTTATCTACCCTTATTAGAAATAATCCCAACTGCCGAAACAGATGCCGAAGTTGTTGATTTCCTGATGAATTACGGGGACCTCTTTCTTGGGAAAAAGACGGTCTTGTGTAAGGATACGCCCGCATTTATAGCTAATCGGGTCGGGGTGTATAGCATTATGGCAATTTTTCATCTGATGCAGGAACTTGAGATGACGGTTGAAGAAGTAGATGCCATCACAGGACCAATTTCAGGAAGACCGAAATCTGCGACTTTTCGCACCAGTGACCTTGTTGGATTGGATACCTTGGTTAAGGTAGCTAAAGGAGTTGGAGCAAATTGCCCCAATGATGAAGCTATTGCGGAATTTAGAATCCCTGACTTCTTGATGGCCATGCTAGAAAAGAATTGGCTCGGAGATAAGACTGGTCAAGGTTTTTATAAAAAATCGCGCGATGCCCAAGGCAAGAGGCTAATCGAAGCTCTCAACCTCAATACTATGGAGTACCATGGTAAACAGAAGGTTCGATTTGAATCCATTGGTGCAGCTCGAGGAACTGATAACCTCTCTAAAAGACTCGGAATACTTTTTTCTTCTGGGGATAAAGCGGGCAAGTTTTTTAAGAAACTCAATTTGAGAGTACTGGCATATTCCTCAAATCGCCTTCCTGAAATCGCAGATCAGACGTATCAACTCGATGACGCAATGAAGGCCGGTTTCGGGTGGGAAATGGGTCCTTTTCAAACTTGGGATTCAATTGGCTTCGAAAAAGTTTTAAATGGGATGAATTCAGAAGTTCTCACTGTAGCACCATGGGTTCTAAAAATGAAGGAGAATGGGCATTCACGTTTCTTTAAATCTGATGGTGGTAAAAGGTATTTTTATAACCGAGAATCTGAGAAATATGAGTTGATTCCTGGAACAGAAGAAAAGATCATCCTAGCCAATTATAGTAGAGATTCCAAAGTATGGGGAAATAAGGGTTGCACTCTCCACGACATTGGAGACGGTGTGCTTTGTTTGGAATTTCATACCAAAATGAATGCTATCGGAAGTGAAATCCTTCAAGGAATAAATAAATCAATTGATATCGCTGAAAGCGGCTCATGGAATGGATTAGTGATTGGTAATGACGCAACTAATTTTACCGCTGGGGCGAACTTAGCGATGATGCTGATGCTGGCCATCGAACAAGAATTTGATGAGCTCAATATTGCAATCAAGTATTTTCAGAATACAGTTATGCGTCTCCGATATTCGGCAATTCCTGTTGTCATAGCCCCACATGGACTGACATTGGGAGGGGGATGCGAAATGAGCTTGCATGCAGATTCGGCAATTGCTGCAGCTGAAACCTATATAGGACTCGTTGAATTTGGTGCAGGAGTGATACCTGGAGGGGGTGGAACAAAGGAATTTGTGGTTCGTTGCAGTGATGGGTTCTCTCAAGGTGACCCTCAATTGCCAGCTCTACAAGCGCGGTTTACTACCATAGCAACAGCCAAAGTTGCAACATCAGCTTCTGAGGCTTTTGAATTTGGCTTATTACATGACGATAAAGATTCATTTGTATTGAATCCTGAAAGACTTCTAATAGAAGCAAAAAATAAAGTTTTGAGCTTGGCCAATGAAGGCTATACTCAGCCGGCTCAGAGAAAAGATATTAAAGTGCTCGGTCGCACAGCTTTGGGAACACTATATGCCGGTATCGAAGCATTTGGTGTTAGCAATTTTGCATCTAAGTACGACCAACACATCGCACGGAAATTGGCATTTGTAATGGCGGGTGGAGATCTTTCTCAAGCAACAGAAGTTACTGAGCAGTATCTCCTGGACTTGGAGCGTGAGGCATTCTTATCTCTATTAGGAGAACGAAAAACATTAGAGCGAATTCAACATATCCTTAAAACCGGAAAACCTTTAAGAAACTAATCATGGAAGCATATATAGTAAACGGATATCGAACAGCAGTTGGTAAAGCGAATCGGGGAGGCTTTCGATTTACTTCGCCAGTTGACTTGGGAGCAGCAGTGATTGACCATTTATTGGAAAATACACCTGGATTTGATCCTGAATTGGTAGATGATTTATTAGTGGGAAATGCAGTCCCTGAAGCAGAGCAGGGTTTGCAAATGGCCCGATGGGTCGCTGTAAAGTCCAAGCTCCCCTTGTCTACTCCTGGTGCGACAGTAAATCGCTATTGTGGGTCGGGTATCGAAACTATTGGAATGGCCGTGGCCAAAATAAAGGCTGGTTTGGCAGACTGCATTATCGCAGGGGGCACTGAAAGTATGAGTTTGGTCCCCACTGTAGGATATAAAACTGTACCGAATTACAATGTTGCCTTAGAGCATCCCGACTATTTCTTGGGAATGGGTTTAACGGCCGAAGAAGTTTCTGTTAAATATGGAGTTACGCGCGAAGATCAAGATGCATTTTCCCTTAATTCTCATCAAAAAGCGCTAGCTGCCATAGAAGCTGGGAAGTTCAAAGATGAGATTGTCCCATTCCATGTTGAAGAAGTTTATTTCGATTCTAAAAAGAATAAAAGGGCAAAACGAAACTACGTTGTGGATGTAGATGAAGGTCCCAGAAAAGATACGAGTCTTGAAGTTTTGGCGAAATTGAAGCCAGCTTTTAAGCAAGGAGGAGTAGTAACTGCAGGCAACTCCTCTCAGACATCTGACGGAGCATCGTTTGTCTTGGTCATGTCCGAGAAAATGGTAAAGGAATTAAATCTTGAACCTAAAGCCCGAATGATGGCAATGGCAAGCGCTGGAGTCAATCCTAGGTATATGGGAATTGGACCAGTTGAAGCAATTCCACGTGCATTAAAGAGGGCTGGACTCGATTTGAAGGATATTCAGCAAATTGAATTGAATGAAGCCTTTGCAGCACAGAGCCTCGCAGTAATCCGAGAATTGAAATTGGATAATCAGTTAGTCAATGTGAATGGAGGGGCAATAGCTCTCGGCCATCCACTAGGATGCACAGGAGCAAAATTGACTGTTCAATTGCTTAATGAGATGAAAAGAAGAGATCAAAAATACGGCATGGTGACAGCATGTATTGGCGGCGGACAAGGAATTGCCGGAATTTATGAGAGATTATAAAAAAAGGAAAAAAAAGAACCAACCATGAAAGGAGCGGAATTCATATTAAAACAGCAAAAGGCAGAGGAAACATTCACCCCAGAAGAGTTGAATGAAGAACAAAAAATGTTTAGTTCGATGACCTTGGACTTCATCCGAACAAAGATTTGGCCAAACGTCGACAAAATCGATAAGCAACTTGAAAACCCAGAAATGATTCCCAATCTGTTAGAAGAAATAGGTCAATTGGGGATTTTAGGTGCGGGTCTTCCTGAAGAGTACGGCGGAATGGGCGTTGATTTCGTTACCGAGTGTGTATTGAGTGAAGAGCTCGGAAAGAGTTTGTCATTTGGGGTTGCGGTTGCGGCGCATACAGGAATCGGCACTTTGCCTATACTCTATTTTGGAACTGAAGAGCAAAAGGCAAAATACCTTCCGAAATTAGCTACTGGCGAAATGAAGGCTTCTTATTGCTTGACAGAACCCGATTCCGGGAGTGATGCATTGGCGGCCAAAACTAAAGCAGTGCTTGACGGTGATGAGTATGTTTTGAACGGTCAAAAAATGTGGATCACAAACGCTGGATTCGCAGATATATATATTGTCTTTGCAAAAGTTGATGGCCAAGATTTTACAGGTTTTATTGTAGAAGGTGGTACCCCAGGATTGACCTTGGGCGATGAAGAAGTTAAGTTGGGAATTAAGGGTTCTTCTACTCGACAAGTATTCCTAGAGAATGTTCGAATTCCAAAATCTAACCTCCTAGGAGAAGTGGGTAAAGGACATCGAATTGCCTTTAATGTTCTAAATATTGGTAGATTCAAACTTGGTGCAATGGTCGTTGGAGGAAGCAAGCAGGTGACGGAAGTTGCGTTGAATTATGCCAATGAACGCCATCAGTTTGGTGTGCCTATTTCTTCTTTTGGTGCGATTAAACATAAATTGGCTGAAATGGCTGTTAGGACATTCGCATGTGAGTCGGCAACATATCGTTTAGCAGACTTAATTCGTGATGAGATAAGCTCGTTAAAAGCGGAAGGCCTCACCCCAGTTGAAGCAAAATTAAAAGCAGCTGAGGAATATAACGTAGAATGTGCCTTGCTGAAAGTCTTGGGTTCGGAAGTAGTCGACTACGTTGTTGATGAAGCTGTTCAAATTTTTGGAGGTACCGGATACTCAGAAGAATATCCCGTTGCGAGATATTACCGGGATGCGAGAATTAATAGAATTTTCGAAGGGACAAACGAAATCAATAGAATGTTGGCGGTTGGCCAAGTTTTGAAGAAAGCACTTCGAGGTGAATTGGATTTGATGGGACCAGCAATGGCTATTCAAGAAGAACTTATGTCGATTCCAGACTTTGGCGAAGGAGATGATGAAGATCCATTTTACGAAGAAACAAAAGCCATCGTTAATGCTAAAAAGGCCATACTTCTTGTAGCGGGTGCAGCTGCTAAGAAATTTATGATGGACCTAGAAAGTCAACAAGAAATACTGATGAACATTGCGGACATGGCATTGGACGTTTTTACCATGGAATCTGCACTTCTTAGAACAGAAAAATTGTATAAAAAATTAGGAGAGGAGAGTTCTCAGGTGCAATTCACGTTGACGAAAGTATATCTCTCAGATGCTCTTGAAAGAATTCATATTGCGGGGAAACATGCGGTTTGCGCATTTGCCGAGGGAGATGAATTGCGAATGATGCTTCTTGGTTTAAAACGATTCACAAAATCGCAACCATACAACACAATTGGTATGCGACAAGAATTGGCTGAAATCATGATTCAAGAGAACAGATACTGCTTCTAATAAGGGCTCAAGTGATATTTGTCTAATTGATTTTATGAGTGAGTCTTTCTTTTAACTTTGCCTTTATCAAAAATCGGTAGGATGGGTAAGAAGAAAATCATGATAGTCGGAGGTGGGCTTGCAGGCTCATTGATGGCAGTATATTTTGCAAAAAGGGGATGTGAAGTTCATGTTTTTGAACGCAGACCGGATATGCGAAAAGCGGATATTAGCGCTGGGAAATCTATAAATTTAGCCCTCTCCACAAGAGGAATTCGCGCGCTTGAGCTGGCCGGTTTGAAAGACCGTGTTTTGGCAAAGGCAATAGCAATGAATGGTCGTATGATGCACGATGAAGATGGTGCTCTCTCGTATCAACCCTATGGAAAAGAAGGTCAGTACATTAATTCGGTTTCAAGAGGTGGCCTCAATGAACATTTGCTCCAGTTAGCAGATGAAAATCCAGATGTTCATCTGTATTTTGATCATAAGTGCTTGGATATTGATATCAATACGGCTACAGCCAAATTTCAGAACAAGGAAAACGAAATCGTTCAACAAAGTTGTGATTGGATTATTGGAGGTGACGGAGCATTTTCTGCAGTGCGTATGCGAATGATGAAAAGTGGTCGCTTCGATTATTCACAGGACTATCTAGATCACGGATATAAGGAATTGACAATCGCTCCTAATGCTGAAGGAGATTTTGCGATGGATCCAAACTGTTTGCATATCTGGCCAAGAGGTGAGTATATGCTAATAGCTTTGCCAAATCCCGACAAGACATTCACTTGTACTTTGTTTTATCCTTTTGAAGGTAAGCATAGCTTCGACACAATGAAAAACGAAGCAGATGTTTTAGACTTTTTCAATACTCATTTCGCGGATTCTGTGCCTTTGATGCCAGACTTGGTGAAAGACTTCTTCGAAAATCCGACGGGTAGTCTCGTTACTGTTAGGTGCTATCCTTGGGTTAGAGGAAAAGCAACGCTAATTGGTGATGCATGCCATGCTATAGTCCCTTTCTATGGACAAGGTATGAATTGTGCATTTGAGGATTGTGTCATTCTAGATGAATGTCTAGAAGAACATCTTCCCAATTGGGAAGCGGCAATGGATGCCTATCAAAAATCAAGAAAGGCTAATGCTGATGCAATCGCTGATCTAGCCCTGCAAAACTTCATAGAAATGCGCGACTTGGTTGGGGACAAGGATTTTCTTCACCAAAAAGAAATTGAACATCAAATTTGTGAGTTATACCCTGATTTTTTCAAATCTCAGTATGAAATGACAACCTTTACCAATGTTCCCTATTCAGAAGCTAAGAATAGAGGGGCTAAAAATACAATGTTGGTGAAGGAGATCATTGCAAATGGTTGGGAAGAAAAAATAGATGACAGGGCATTCATGACAAAGCTTCTTCAAAAGCACTAAATTGCCTGTATCAGATGGCAAGGAAGAAATTCCTCTCAGACGTATTTTTTGTTCAGGTTGTTAATATCCTGATCAAAGCTATATGGATTCTGGTCATTGACCGGGTCGTCCAAAATACCCTAGCTCCTCAAGAGTATGGCCGCTATTTCAGTCTGCTCGCTTTTAGCATTTTATTTATAATAGTACTTGATCTGGGAATTAACTCCATGAATAGTCGCGAGGTGGCTAAAGACAAGAACTTTTTTCACCTCCAGTTCCGCAATATCCTCATTAGTAAGGGTTTTTTCTCAGTAGCTTATCTCGCCTTTTTATTCTTGGGGTCTCTGTTGTTTGGTTTTGATCTTGTTGACTTGAAGTTGCTTGTTCCCCTGGGGCTTATGCAGATTGCAATATCCTTTAATAGTTATTTGAGGAGTAATTTAGGAGCATTTGAGAAGTTCAAAATGGATGGCCTCTTCGCTGTCTTGGATCGCGTATTCGTCATTGTAGTTTGTGGAATTTGGCTAGTGGTCCCTGAATGGAAAAGCAATTTGACAATTGAATCCTTTATTTTAATTCAATTGATGGGTGTTTTACTGAGTACAGTAGGCTTGTCAATCGTCAATATTCGAATGAATAATGGACCATCTGAAAAGTTTGAGACATCCTTTTTTCGAGTTTTGTTAAAACAAACATTACCCTTTGCCCTATTGGCGGCACTTATGAGTATTTATACACGCATAGATGCAGTCATGATTAAAAATTTATTGGGAAATGGTGATGCAGACAATTATGCAATGGGTTATCGACTATTGGATGCAGCCAATATGATAGCCGTTCTCCTGGCTGGGATTTTACTTCCCATGTTTAGTGCTCGTATGAATCAACCAAATGAACTGCGTTCACTTTCTACACTATCGGCTCGAATTTTGGTTTTGCCAGCATGGGTTCTCCTTTGTATTGCCGTGATGTATTCGGAAGAAATAATGTCTTTGCTATATCCCATAAAGGCCAATATATGGGCAATGGAAAGTTTTGCAGTATTGATGTCATGCTTTCTTCCAATCAGCTTGATTTATATCTATGGGACATTACTGACCGCTAAAAAGACATTAAAGTTCTTGAATATTTTGGCCGCTACCTGCGTGATGATAAATGTTATTTTGAATTTCACTCTACTTCCTGACTATGGAATATTAGGAGCTGCATGGGCAACTTTGGTCACTCAAAGTTTATTCGCATTGGGCTGTGTGTTTAATGTTCACAGACGTTTGCGCTCTTTGCCTGAAATTTCAGAATTGTGGAGATGGACAGTATTTATTATTGTCATATTTCTTTTCTCATTTCCAATCAGACAATTTTTTGACAATGCGGCCGTTCATATTTCATCGCTTATCATCGTAGGAGTGCTGGCAGCATGGGTACTCAAACTATTGACAAGTGATGTGGCTGATATCTTAACTCGTAAAACCTAAGGCATCTGCCGCAATTAGCTATTTTTGCAACCTTTTAAAACGCTCGTATGAAGAAGGAAGATCCTATTCTGACCTTTACCTTTCAGGATATTCTACGGTTTATCCTCCGATGGAAAAAACATCTATTGATTATTTGTCTTGTTGCCGGTGGGGCAGCTGCAATCTTTTCCGGTCCAAAATTCATTCCTCCCAAATATAGTTCGGAGGTGATTTTTTATCCAACAACCATAAATTCGATTGCAAATGCAATGTTCACTGACCTCAATAAAAGGGAAGCAGATGTATTGGCTTTTGGGGAAGAAGAAGAAGCGGAGAATGCTCTTCAAATCTTAAAATCTGACAAGCTGAACAATCGGATTGTACGGAATTTCGATCTTATGAATCATTATAAGATTGATCCAGGTGGGAAGTACCCATATACTAAATTGGGTAAGGAGATGAAGAAGAATATCTCTTATTCAAGAACCCGATATCTGTCTATTGCCATACAAGTGATGGATGAAGATCCTCAAATGGCAGCGAATATTGCCAATGGGATTGCCGCAATATATGATTCGGTAAAAACAGAAGTTCAACAACAAGTGGCCAAACAAGCATTCATAATTATAGAAGACGAATTCAAGAAAAAAGAGGCACACGTTTGGAGCCTGAAAACTCGTCTTCGTGAACTAGGTAGCAAAGGAATTATAAATATTGATGAACAAGCTGCAACTATATCAGATGGGCTTTATAAGCTATATTCTTCTGGTGGAAGTTCGGCGCGTATTAAGCAGCTTGAAGCAGAGAGAGACACGTTGGCCAAATATGGAAGTGAATACACTAATAACTATGAATCATTAATTCTTGAGCTGGAAGAATTGAGTCAGTTAAGAAAGCGATACAATAAGGCCAAGGTTGATATTGAAAAAACCTTACCTCATAAATTCGTTCTGACAAATGCTACAGCTGCCGAGAAGAAGATTTATCCCATAAGAAAGATGATTGTGTTGCTCTCCATGATGGCAACCTTTGTTCTAGCCTCGGTAGTTCTTTTGTTACTTGAGCAAAGAAAAAAGATTCAGACAGTCGAAGCGTAGTTTTATGACTCTGACAAGAGATCTGAAATGGTTCTATGGAATCGGGTTATTATTCATTATAACTTGTTGTCTAGCCATTGCTTTTGATTTCTACTATATCTGGGCTCTCCCAGTAATTCCAATTATTGGATATTTCGTATTCTATAAGACCGAACAGTTATTCTACTTCTTGGCTTTTGCCACACCATTAAGTATTCCTGTTAGAGACATTGGGGGAGGAATAGGCTTGAGTTTACCCACTGAACCTATCATATTTTTACTTTTTGCCGGAGTTTTGTTCAAGTTGATTGGAGGACTTTCATTCAATAAAAAACTGATTACGCATCCGCTTACTATTATCATTCTGTTGGATGTCCTTTGGATGGTAATAACTTCAATCAGTAGTTCTATGCCAATGGTAAGTGCAAAGTATACCTTGGCTCGTTCTTGGTTTGTTGTAGTGTTTTATCTCGCCCTCGCTCAGTTATTTGAAAAGCGAAAAGCCTCTATAACATTTCTGTGGTGTTTTTCAATATCAACTACAGTTTTGACATTGTATACTTTGAAAAATCATGCTGCTGAGTCTTTTACAAGGTTATACTCCTATACTGCCATGCGACCATTTTTACCAGATCATGGTATGTATGCCGCAGCTATTTCATTCGCAATTCCAGTAATGCTGGTACTCTTTTTTTATGGTCGAAGAATGAGGCTGAAATGGTTTTCAATTAGTCTTGCAGCAATTCTTGGGGGAATCATAGTAGTTGGTGTCATATTCTCCTTTACACGTGCTAGCTGGCTGAGTTTGGTCGTTGCAATTGGAGTGTGGGGCCTTTTGAGGTTACGTGTTAAATTTAAAACAGTCGCGACTTTGGGAATTCTTGGAGCCGCGGTTCTTCTACTATTTCAAAGTGTGATTTGGCAGGAACTCGCAAGAAATAAACAAGATAGTGACGATGACTTAGAAGACCATGTTCAATCTTTTTCCAATGTGAGTACGGATCCTTCAAATTTGGAGCGATTAAATCGCTGGAGTTGTGCCTATCGTATGTTTCTCGACAAACCCTTAGTTGGTTTTGGTCCTGGTACTTTTACTTATCAATACGCACCTTATCAAATTTCGAGTGAAATGTCGATTATAAGCACACACTCGGGAGACTTGGGGAATGTACACAGCGAATACCTGAGGCCTCTAGCTGAATCAGGATTGGTCAGTGGTATACTTTTCCTTCTGATGGTTATCGTTGCCCTAAATTTAGGATTTGATGTTTACTATTCTTGCGAAGACCCCTATTTCAAATACTTAGCACTTGGTGCCTTATTAGGACTGGTGACTTATTTCAGTCACGGTTTTCTCAACAACTACAGCGATTTTGATAAAATTCCTGCTCCAATGTGGGGATTCATGGCTATTCTTATTTCTATAAAAGTCTTTCATCTCAAACCAAAGCAAGAGATACATTTAGAAGCATAAAATAGAAATGGGGCAGTTTTCACCGCCCCGTCTCAGACCCAAATTCTATTTCTCAAGAATACTTGAGGTTCCCCTGATTACAATGCATCATCGAGCAATCCTTTGTGGAAATTCTTATAGGGAAAACGTCTTGTCATAGCTCGGTTTAAGTCTTCTACAGATTTATCAATCGAGTAATCAATGTCTGCATTTTTTCCTTTTGTAAAATGCCATAGGAGACTGCCATCTCGTCCATCAATCAATTCAGCCATCAAGCTGACTCGATATTTCTCAGGGACATTTAATGGATTCTCAATATCATCTATATCTTCTTCTTCGTCTTCCAGGAAAACGTCTTCTTTAGAAGCTATGACCGGATCTATGGATCCTGAATACCCATCAGATAGAATGTTTTTATGAACCTTTAGTAGCACGATAGCATCAACCCCTAAAATATTTGCGATTTCCAATGGATCTTTATTCCGAATTGCATTCATGTCCATCCCAAATTCACGCAATCGATTATTCGTAACATTCAAACTTTGCAGAGATATCTTAATGTCATGCTTTCTCAATCCCACGCGTTTTAGAATCGTTCGATAGCTAATTTCTTGGAAGTTTTGCATTTCTTTTAGAGTGATTAGTTGTAGCTCTTCACTTGTAATTGATGAGAGAACATCTTCGCTCAAATCGTTTTCAATCACTACGGGCAGTATCCCAATTAGATGGTGATCTGGTGCGTGATCATAATAGCTCGGCAATACATTTCGATTGGTGCAACTCAGCATAAACATGGAGAGTCCGAAAAAGCCGAGGAGTGCTAGTTTTGATAGTCTACGTTTTTTCATATGATTCCATTTTGACTTAAAAGAATCAAATGCAATGCCTTGATTGTGAAAAAGGGCATACACCCTAGAAATACTATAAAGTCTGAAAGTTAAGAGATAGAAAAGTAGGTGAATATGAAGCAGATAACGACTAATTTATTGTACGTTTTCTTCAGTTTCTTTGTTTAGGATTTGTTTGAAATAAAGGATAGCCTCTTGAATAGATTGTCCTGATTTGCTCAAGCCGTCTAGTTCCAACACTTCTTTTTCACCATCTCTTTTCTGGTATATAAGATGTTTACCAGCCTCAACATCAATAATGTCTAAATCGCTCCAGGCATAATGTTCTCCTTGAATTCTAACGCCATGTCTATTCAACTGAATAATATTCTTATTTCTCTTTGATATTCTCGATATGAACGCAATTAGAAAAGAGAGAGATACCATGAACAATGCGGCTGCGATGATTTTCTCAGTATGATCTACTCTATATCTAAACCACAACATAGCGCCCATTAGAAACAGGAGCATGGTAAACGACCAGATAATTAAATTACCGAACGATTTGTGAATTGTAAGTTCAGTTTGACTTGAGAACTGTTCCTTTCCTTGAGCTTGGAGTGTTTTGATAACCTCTATCATCCGCTCATCATATACCTTATGGAACTGTTTTCTTTCACCCCAACCCCAGAGGGTCATACGCTCAATAAATGTATTTAAGTAACTCTCTCGAGCTAACTCAATCACCTCCTTTGGGTTCTCTGCTTTAACTAGCCATTTTGATTTCCATATTGCTACAGCCCGAAGGATACTAATCGATACTAGAATGAGAATTACTCCCCAAATAATACCTGCTAACATGGGGTCTATCCATGCTTCGAACAAGGCGTAAGCAAGAATACCAAGTGAAAAGAGTATGATTAAACGGGGTCTCCAGCGGAGTTTCCAATTACCGCGTCCTGTGACGTCTGAATTCTTCTTATCCTCCATTAACCTCCTAAATATTTACACTCTCTAAGTACTTGCATGCTTTCAAAGTGGACACGCTGCTTTTCATACCCAAAACAATCTTTCAAAGTCTTAGTGTAATTACTGTCACCCATACTAACTTCGATATCGTGCATGGTAAGTTGACATGGGTGCTCGTAACCCGCAGCCATTGATAGTTCCAATAATTCCTTTCTAATGCCTTGGCATAATTTGCGAAGCGATCACTTTTCAAAGGCACGTTAATTCCATTTTGCAGCCATTTCTTTTGAGTAGCAACTCCCGAAGGACAGCGGTTAGTATGACAAATTTGAGCTTGAATACAGCCAATGGACATCATCGCCTCTCTTGCTATATTTACGACATCTGCCCCCATAGCAAATGCTTTTATGGCTTGTGCAGGTAGGCCGAGTTTGCCGCTTGCGACCCAAACAATCCTATCGGATAAACCTGCTTTTTGAAAAATGCTATAAACCGTCGAGAAGCCATAGAAAAAAGGTAAGCTTACATGATTTGCAAAAGAAGGAGGGGCTGCACCTGTGCCTCCTTCACCACCATCAACAGTTATGAAGTCTGGACCTGTGCCTCGTTCTCTTATCTTTTGGGCCATGTATTCCCATTGTTCTGTCCTTCCGATAGCAGATTTAATACCAACCGGTAAACCTGTCCTGCCGGCAATGTCTTCTATAAAATCCAATAAGCCATCCACTCCTTCGAAAGCTGTATGAAATGCAGGCGAAACAACATCACGACCTTTTTCCACTCCTCTAATTCCCGCAATTTCTGCAGTAATCTTTTCGCCGGGAAGTACGCCACCTTTGCCAGGTTTTGCTCCTTGAGAAAGCTTGACTTCTATAGCACAAACGAAACTGTTATTCTCAACCAATTTTTCGAGATGGTCCATAGAGAATTGACCGTCCTTACCGCGCACTCCGAAATATCCAGTTCCAAAATGAAATACTACATCAGCACCATTGCTGTGATAAGGAGAAAGCCCTCCTTCACCAGTATTATGATAACAACCAGCTTTTTTTGCGCCTTGATTCAGTGAACTAATCGCAGCTGCTGACAATGAACCAAAGCTCATCGCAGATACGTTAACAACTGATCTTGGACGATATGGTCTTCGGCGCCCATTGGCTTCACCCATTACCTTAGCACATGGTAAGAAATCTCTTTCCTTGAGGTTTGGGTGACCTTCACCCATTTTAAAAGGGAATAGGCTCGGTTTAACGAAGTGGTAGTTTGGAGCATGAATGTCTTGATCTGTACCAAAACCTTCATAGTTATTTTCTTTCTTTGAGCTTGCATAAATCCATCCTCTCTCACTGCGATTAAATGGTAACTCCTCTCTATTGTTTGCAACAATGTATTGTCTGAGTTCTGGCCCTATTGTCTCTAACCAATATCGAATATGCCCGACAACTGGGAAATTGTGAGTTATGGCATGTTTTCGGTTGAAGAACACATCACGTATAAGAACAATTAATAAGAGAAGGATGATATACCACCACCAAGGGATATCACTCAGGCTCATGGATGTCAGTGTCGATAACATCATTTCAATTATAATTCTAGGTTGTATGATTGAAAGAGGTGCGGGATCTCAACTTTTTGGAACTTCTCTTCAAGAAGGGCTGTTTTGAATAGCTCCTGTCTTTCAATATCGCCGTGAACTAGAAATACTTTTTTGAGCTTACTGCGATTTTGACCATCAAGGTAATTCAGCATTTCTTGTTGATCCCCGTGGGCACTAAATGAATCCAATACCCGAATTTGGCAATTCACTTGCTTGTGCTCTCCAAAAATTCGAACTTCAGACTCACCTTGTCTTAATTGCCATCCAAGAGTCCCCGGAGAACAATAGCCAACTATGAGTAAAGTATTTCTCGGGTCTTCAATATTGTTGTTGAGGTGGTGTTTAACTCTTCCGGCGCTCATCATACCTGAAGCACTGATAATAATTGCAGGACCTTTGACCTTATTGATGGCTTTGCTGTGTTCGACACTCCGAGTATATTTCAAATGATTGAATCCAAAAGGATTTGGGTCAGTTGCCATATAGTCCAAGATGTCATCATCGAAGCATTCAGGATGCATCGTAAAAATATCGGTTGCATTAATAGCAAGAGGCGAATCCACAAAAACTGGTATCCGAGGAAGTTTCTTTTCGGTGGCTAATTGGTCCATCATATAGACCATTTCCTGAGTACGTCCTACGCTGAAGGCTGGTATTATTAACTTGCCTTTTCGCTCGACACAAGCTTCCTCAATAATTTTAAGGAGTTCAATTTTATTGTCTGGAATGCCATTATGGGCTTTGCCACCATAAGTGGACTCACAGATTAAATAATCGCAGCTTGGCATGGGCTGTGGATCTCTAAGAATTGGTCTTTCAGGCCTACCAATATCCCCTGTGAAACCAACAAATTTTTCATAACCACCTTCTGTCATGATTTTCAAGGTTACACTTGCACTGCCTAAAATATGTCCACTGTCTTTGAATAATACTTTCACACCTTCTTTGACCTTGAACCAACGATTGTATCCAATTCCAACGAAATGATCTAGGCATTTTTTCGCATCATTGATTGTATAAAGAGGTTTGATGGGTGGAAGACCCATTCTTTCCTTGCGACGGTTTACGTAAATCACATCCTTCTCTTGAATGAAGGCTGAGTCCATAAGCATAATTGAAGCAAGATCTCTGGTGGCGCTTGTGCAAATTATTTCACCTTTGAAGCCATCTTTGACAAATTTCGGAATGCGTCCGCTATGGTCTATATGCGCATGACTTAAAATGAGGAAGTCAATTTCACTTGGGTCAAAATTCCAGGTCCGGTTGAAATCGTCATATTTTTCTTCTCTTCCTTGATATAATCCGCAGTCGAGTAGAATCTTCGTGCCATCATCAAGTGTAAGTAAATGGGAGCTTCCAGTTACTGTTTGGGCTGCTCCACAGAATTTAATATTTGCCATGTTATAATGTTCTCTTTGAACTTAGACGTAGAATTCTCTCAAAGTTATGAAAAGAGTAGTCTGAATTATCAAGTTCGGAAGATTTGGGTTTTAATTTCACTTGACTTTTGTGAAAATGGGCATGATGGATTTGAGAATGGCGTTTACGTTTTATCCTGATTCTTTACAACGAGGGGTTTAAACCCCTCGTTGTAAAGGCAAGGCCAGTCCCACGGAACACAAATCAACAATAAACTCCCATGATCTCAACTTTTGCGGACAAGCCGTGAACATCGCGAAAGGAACCTTAAAATTGCTCAGAATGAGGTCAATTTTTGGGCAACGTTTAAGATGACTATCCCAACAACAAAAAATGCGTCCTCAAATATCGAGAACGCATTTCGTGTCAATTTAAATATTGCTATTTGATTGAATCAGGAATGCGAACTGCAAAAGCTTCATCATCACCATCTGGCATCACACCTTCGATTAATACTATGCCCTTCTTGTTGCCCAAGATGCTGATCACATCTTGACTTGTATGCACTTTTGTTTTATCAATATGTGTGATGACAAAACCTTCAGGAATTCCTTTTTCAGAAAATGGGCCTTTATTCACTTCGGCAATTTTAACTCCATTTCTGATTTTTAAATCTAGCTTTTCGTCTCTGCTCAAGTTCTCAAAAACACCACCCAAGGCTTCTTTGGAATCTCGTTTTACTTCAGTAACTATTTTGGTATCCCCTTCCTTACTCTGAAGTGTAGCGACCTTTTCAATCTCTTTGTCTCTCCTCAGAATCCGAACCTTAACCTTATCTCCTGGGTAAAACTTGCTTATTTGTTCTTGGAGTGCACTTGCTTTGTCTACCTTAACCCCTTCGATTGCCAAAATAATATCTCCTTTCTTGATACCAGCTTCTTCGGCCGATCCTCCATCAACAACATCTGGAATATAGACACCTTTAATTTCCCGCAAGCCAAGTTCGTCAGCCAATTCCGCGGTTACATCTTGAATTCGCACACCGAGAATGGCTCGTTTGACTTCACCATATTTTAAGAGGTCGTCAAGAATTTTCTTGGCGATGTTGACTGGAACAGCAAAAGAATATCCCGCATATGACCCTGTACGTGATGCAATAGCCGTATTTATTCCAACAAGCTCCCCTCTTGTATTCACAAGTGCTCCTCCACTGTTTCCTGGATTTACAGCAGCATCTGTTTGAATGAAGTTTTCAATGGCGTATTCTCCGCCATTTTGTCTTAGTAGATTGATATTGCGCCCTTTTGCACTTACAATTCCAGCTGTAACGGTAGAGGTAAGGTTGAATGGATTTCCAACTGCGACCACCCATTCTCCAATTTTGAGCTCGTCACTGTTTCCAAAACCCAAAAAATCGAGCCCTTTTTCTTCAATTTTTAAGAGAGCTAAATCTGTTTCAGGGTCTCGTCCGATTAATTCAGCATCGTAAGATCGTTTGTCGTTTAGTACAACTTCAATTTTCCCCGCTCCATCAATCACATGATTGTTGGTTGCTATATAGCCATCATCAGTAATCAAAACTCCCGAACCTGAACCTTGGCGCGGAGCATTTGATTGTGGAGCCTCAAAAAAGCCAAATGGGTCAAAAAACTCTGGTTCTCGAGACGCACTTTCCACAGTTGTCTTGATGTGTACTACGGTAGGAGTTGCCTTCTCGGCAACCTCAACAAAGTCACCCTGCGATGTTTTGATTTGTTCTTGTTTAGTAAATTGTACCTGCTGTTTTTCCTCGATTGTTTGAGGGTCCGCCTTAGAATGGAAAAAGTAATTGTTGACACCTAGTGCCACCAAACCACCGACCAAGGCTATTGAAAAAATTCCAATTATCTTTTTCATAATTATTTAGTATTGAGTTATTATGTGGATAGCAAATTGCATTCCGTGTTTCAATTGTATCATTTATTCGATATTTGTAACGCTTCGAGGGGGAAAAAAATTAGAAGACATTTACCTTTCTCGATAAACTAATATAAACGGTCTACCAAATGCTTGGGTTTAAGCGGTTCTCAGATGCGCAACTAGTTGAGGAAATTCAAAGAGGAAATGAGCAAGCGCTCGTTTCAATGTATCGAGACTACTACACTCTTGTTAGGAACTTCATTCTGAAGAATAACGGCAACGAAGAAGAAATTGACGATATCTTTCAGGATAGCCTGATTGCAATTTGGCAAAATGTAAATAAAAAGGATTTTACATTGACCGTGAAAATGAGCACATATCTCGTATCGATTGTAAAGAACTTGTGGTTCAAACGACTCAAGAAGAAGAATCGATTCACCGTTGTAGAAGACGGAATTAAAGAACGTTTAGTTTATGAAGAGCCTAATACAGCTCACTTTGATCATAAGATTATTCGCGAGATGGTGGCCGCTCTTGATGAAACCTGCAAGAAACTTCTCGGCTATTTTTATTTTGATCAGTTGGAAAACAAGATCATAGCTGAGAAAATGGGATTTGCAAACACGAACACTGTGAAGTCGAAAAAATACCAATGCTTCAAGAAATTGGAGAGTATGGTTAAGGACAATTACAGCAAAGAAGATTTTTTATAACCGTGAGCAAGGACCAAAAGACATATGAATTAATCGATGCCTTTCTCGATGATGAGTTAAAGGTTGAAGATTCTGATAAGGTGAAATACCGAATTAGAAATGATGTAGAATTTGCTCTTCAGGTAGAATTGCAATCTGCCCTTCGTGAAGAGATAAAAGTTGCCAGAGAAAAGGATCTTAGAGCTTTGCTTGCCCAAGAAGGGAAGGTTAAGTATATCAAGAATATGTGGAGTACGCCTTGGTTAAGGGCATCCGCAGCCGTGATAATTGGTTTCGTAGGACTCTTTTTCGTAATCAAGTACTTCATGCCGGAAGAAGCTCGTCCATTAGTCGAGAATCAAGCTACTGAAAAAGCAAGCGATAAAGACACAGAGATCATATCGAAAGATATTGATACCGCTGTCTACATCCCACTTTCAGACTCTAGTGTTGCCAATGAAGGTGATTCACTGTCTATTGATGAAATTGCGAGTGAAGAAGAAGAAATTGTCGATGAAGATGTTGCACCTAAAACGAACCAAACTTCTAAGGATGCGGATGATTTTTCTGACCTTCGTGAACGCTCGGATAAGTTGAAAGTTGAAGACGACGTAGAAGTTAAAACCGACAAATTGCTTCTAGCTAAAAACGTATATATTTTAGTTTTGGATGCACCGGCAGCTAATAGAGAAGCAGGCACCCTTGACGAAGAAACTACTGCTGAATCAGCATCTTCAAAGTTGAGCCGTAAGGAGAGAAAGCGTCTAAAGAAGGCGGCCGAGAAAAAGGAAAATTTTGTCGCGATGGTCAACTATCTGGATAAG
>ERZ1046740.714-NODE-714-length-26511-cov-5.598768_pt1 | contig 26511 bp, 29 predicted proteins | sample MGYA00383093_ERZ1046740 | MGnify/ENA primary metagenome ERZ1046740 (study PRJEB29581, sample SAMEA5548363) | metagenome | biome: marine; feature: coastal; material: water | depth 25 m | study: Short-term variability in the microbial, nano- and picoplankton... | reverse complement strand
GATTGCTGCTGCGTTGACGGCGATCACTGGGTTTGACTACTTCCGGAAAGCTGTACCGCATCTGAAGGACTGAAACAGATGAAACTAGACATTCTCTATTTTGCTTGGGTGCGTGAACGGATCGGGCTTCCGAAGGAAAATTTTGAAACTACTGCGGCCACTGTCATGGATTTGATCGCAGAACTGCGCGCGCGTGAAGAACGTTATGCCATGGCCTTTTCTGACATTACGGCCCTTCGGGTTGCGATCGACCAAGAGTTGACCAACTTTGATGCCGCGCTTGATGGTGCAAGAGAAGTGGCGTTTTTCCCCCCAATGACCGGAGGGTGAAGGATGCGGATACTCGTACAATCAGAGCCCTTCGATCTGAGTAAAGAAACCGAAGCTTTTGCTGCTGGACATACCGACATGGGGGCGATTGTGACGTTCACAGGCGTGGTACGGGACCTTGAGGGGGATACGCTCGACAGGATGGTGATTGAGCATTACCCGGGGATGACCGAAAAGGCGTTGGAACAGATCGCGTCTGAGGCGCGCGCGCGATGGAGCCTTGGCGATGTGCTCGTGATCCACCGCTACGGCGACTTGCGCCCCGGCGACAGGATCATGATGGTTGCCACTGCTGCCCCACACCGCAAAGATGCATTTGAGGCGGCCGAGTACCTGATGGATTACCTCAAATCCCGTGCGCCATTCTGGAAGCAAGAGTTCACCGCAGATGGAGTGGAATGGGTCGCTGCGAAAGATGAAGACGAAGATGCGTTAGAGCGATGGTAAGAAGGCATTTAGTGGTGGCATCACGCACTTCTACCGGGCTTTCAATACTAAACGATGAAACTTTGGTGCTTACGATAAGAGGTTGTTTGATCCATTTGTCATCACTCGGATGGGCGAGGTCTCATGAGTATTTCAATACAAGTAAAGCAAATTTTTGCTGACTTTGGACGAAGGTACGACATCACCGCGAAAGAAGAGACTTACGAAAACGGGGATTTCTGTTTCTTTTACGGTCAACAATGCGGCCTACAAGAAAAAGTGTGGATGTGCTTTGACAACATTGACGAAATCTCTTTCGGAGTTGGCAAATTTTTCGGAAGCAGTGTTTTTCCTTGCCCTGACGCGCTTAGAGATTTTGAAGAAAAAGTAGATGGTATTATCTCAGGTCGAAATCGCATCCGCTATGGTTGGTTTAAGTCTGTCCTTGAAAAACCAGATGGCAAAAAATGGAAAATCGTAGCCAAGTACTATGGCTCGGCATGGAACGGTGTTCGGTTCAGGATTTTTACAAATTCCCCAGATTGAATTGAAGGCAGGAACAGCAGAAAACCGTTTGGATGTGGTTGCAGTTCTATTTAGAGCGACTTTGGCTGCTCCCATAAGAGTGCCAAAATAGGCTAACCCGCGTTCGACCGCTCAATATGGCTACGCATTTCTTCGGCCTCATGGCGGGCATCACGCAGGCCTTCCATGGCGGCAGACAATTCCGCCTCAGTTTGGGCCAACTGATTGGTCAGTTCAGCTTCTCGTTGCTGCAAATAAGTGATCGCCTGATCGCGGGTTTCTTCTGCTTCGTGCAATTCTTGGCTCATACGCTCAAGCTGATCAACATCGGCCTGTGAGACGCGTGTGAAGCGGTGAATTAACCAGTTGGCAAACCACCCCATGCAGAAGGCCACGAAGAGAATTATTGCCGTGGTGATGATAAACTCAATTCTGGTCATCGGTGCTCTCCTGCTGGGTGGCTTCACCCGAGTCTTGGATCGTCGTCTCTGCCTCGGACGAGGCGGCATTTTCTGTGTCAGCAGCGGCATCTGCACCGTCATCTGCGGTCGCGGCTTGTTCAGCTTCTTCCAGCGCAGTGGCTTCCTCGGCAGTTGGCTCAGGGCGGATCAAAACGAACTCAATACGGCGGTTGGCCTCGCGGCCTTCTTCGGTTTCGTTGTCGGCGATCGCTTGGCTTTCACCATAGCCTTTGGCTGAGAAACTGTTGGTGAGAATACGGCGCTCGTGAAGAGCATTCAAAACCGATTGGGCACGCGTTTGGCTTAGTGCTTGGTTCATTTCCTCACGGCCCTGACTGTCGGTATGGCCCTGAATTTCCAGTTTTGCTTCCGCGCATGCTGCAAGCACAGTCGCGATTTGGTCGATAATTGAACTCGCGCTTGGATCCAGAGTACCTGACCCCGGTTCAAAAGTGATTTTCTGATCCTTAAGGATGTTGCGCACGGCTAGTTCGCATTCCTCCGGCGTAGGCAGGAGAGCGATCGGATCCAGTTTTTCCTGATAGGACACGTCGATGCTGAACTTGTCTGACTGCAGCAACCGATCTGCCAGCATTTGAGAAATGCGGGCGTTGGCCTCGGGGTCGCCTGTCTGACCGCGCACGTCAAGGCTGTCCGGTGTTATCATTAATGCACCGTTGTGTAGTTCAGCCAGCGCATCAAGCCCTGCCATCACCCGCAATGTCCAGTTGGCAGGCAATTCTGAATCAAGCCGAGCCGCCATATGAACTGAGTCGCTGCCAAATCGGGCCCGCGCATAATTTGATGAGGTATCGCGGCTCAGATCATCAGACAACCGCCCACGCAACTGAAGCAGCCCTTCAGGGCTAAGAGTTGCTGTGAACTCGGGTATGCTGCCGTCTTCGTTGACAACTTCTGGTTCGGGTAACGTTGAGTGCAAAGCGAAGACATCAGGCAAAGATGTCTCCATTTCACCAATAACACGATCAAATACTGCCTGATCCGTCCCTTCAAGAGCGACGAGCGTGATATCAGCGTCAGAGAACGTCACTGATCCTCCACCAAGGCCTGCAACTCCTTTAAGGGCAATGACCACCGCATCAGCCCAAGCGGGTGTCGGCACACCGAGCCCAATTGTGCAAGTTGCGTTTGTGCCCAGACCGGCAGTTTTGGCCGTTTCTAGTATACGTCTTTGCGCCACTTCACTGTCGGCAGAGCAGGCATCAAATCGCACACCGCTTTCGTCTTTAACAAAGCGCAGAGTAAATGGGGTGATCACAGGCCTTGGAGCAGAGATGCTTAAGGCAAGCTGCAGACTTGCGGGCGCTTTGCGCCTGAGTTTGGTTTCAATTTCGTCGCGGTGCTCTGCGCTGTCACTCATTGCAGTGACAGACACCTTGCCGGCTTCGACAGAAATCTTTGTACGTGGTAAATGCTGAAGCGCATAAAGTGCGAAGCCAGTGGCTTGCTCCCAGCCTTTGGGCTGTCTGTAATCAGCGGTTTCCAGAAAATCGGTTACTGACGGTTTGCCATCCAGTTTGTTCAGAGACTTGAGCAGGGCCATCCGATCGGAGCTTTCCGGAATAAGTCCGATCAACTGGATACCAGAGTCATTGCGCAGGATTTCCACAGAAAATCGCGGGGGTGCAAGGTCTGCCGTGGCTTCGACCTGCATGTTGTCAATCACACGCGCGGCATCCACGATCCCGCCGGCCGTTGAAAGAGCGCGAAACCTGTTTGCCTCGGTCGGGGCAACACCTGTTAGAAAAACCTGTAGACCTTCGGCATGGACATTGGTCCACATCATGTCCTTGTCCTCGAGCGCGCTTTTGACGCTACGCCGAGAGGTTTCTTCGATCAGGTCAGCCGAAAAAGTGGCCGCAACGAGGCTGACTATGGCGGCGAGACCAAATGCTGAGACGACGATTAGAAGTGAAGACAGGCGCATAAGGGGTGATTTGTCATTGTTAGGTGGCACTTGTTACGACGCTCCGGTCGCGCTTGCAATCACAGGAACAGCGCAACGGCAAAAAACAGCAAGGCGATCAGGCCCGTGTCCCTGTTTGATCGGAACAAAAACAGCAACACCTCGGGATTATCTGTCTTCAAACGCCGGAGTTGCCACTGCATGTGCCATCCCATTGCCCATGGTCCGCCAAGTGCGACGACCAAAGACAGCGGGCTGCGGTCGCGCACAGCCATAAAAACGGCAACAGACATCAATGCCACTGTAAGTACTAGAAACCCTTGAAGCCATTCTGGTGTTTTCTCGGCAAAGAGCCGGGCGGTGGATTTAACCCCGATCAACGCATCGTCCTCGGTGTCTTGATGGGCATAGATAGTGTCATAAAAAAGCGTCCAGGAAATACCAGCGACATACAAAACGGCGGCGGGCCATTGCAAAGTGCCAGTATGGGCTGTCCAGGCCAACAGCGCGCCCCAATTAAAGGCAAGACCCAGAAAAACCTGTGGCCACCAAGTAAAACGTTTTGCAAATGGGTAAACTGCGACGGGCAACAGAGACAGAACACCCAATTGAATGGCACTCGTGTTAAATGTCAGCAAGGTACCACAAGCAATAAGTGCCTGGAGCGCCAGCCAAACACCGGCTTGTTTGGCGCTGACCTGCCCAGAGGGAATTGGACGCGAACGAGTGCGTTCGACCTTGGCGTCATAGTCGCGATCCGTGATGTCGTTCCATGTGCATCCTGCACCACGCATAAGCCACGCACCCAAGGCGCAACCAACCGCGATCCACAAATCAAACCATGTGGCCTTCCCGTCCGAAAGCATCGCCAGCAAAAGTCCCATCCAACAAGGCAACAACAACAACCATGTGCCAATAGGTCGATCTGCGCGGCTAAGGCGCAAATATGGTCGTGTTGGTGCTGGCGCGACGTGATCCACCCAATTGCCAGTCACGGCATCGGAAACTTGACCTTCGGGCTCTGGTGTTGGGGGCGTCTCGGCCATATGTAGGATTCCATGAAACAGGCAAAAGTCAGACTGTATTTAGAACATGCTTTGGGGACAGGGCAAACGGTTCCTCTCGAAAGGGATCAAGCGCATTACCTTTTTGGGGTGATGCGGATGGTCGTGGGCGACCCAGTGCTGTTGTTCAATGGGCAAGACGGAGAGTGGCGCTGTCGTGTTGAGCAGGCAGGAAAACGCGCTGGTGTGTTGATCTGCGAGGACCAAACCAAGCCAGTGCAAATGCCTCCTGATTTGTGGTTGTTGTTCGCGCCGATCAAGAAAGCACGCACTGATTTTATTGTCGAAAAAGCGGCCGAGATGGGCGCTGCCCGGATTGTTCCGGTACAAACTGATTTCACCAACTCCGAACGTATTCGCCAAGATCGTTTGCAAGCACATGCTGTTGAGGCCGCTGAACAATGTGGTGGCACCTATGTGCCCGAAGTGACCGACTTAAGAAAGCTCGATCGCGTGTTGGCGGATTGGCCAGAGGACCGGCAATTGATGTTTTGTGACGAGGCTGAAGTTGGTAGCGCAAAACGTTTGGGAGCGGCCAAGGGTGATAAATGGGCCATTTTGATTGGCCCCGAAGGTGGATTTTCCGCAGCCGAGCGCAAACGGCTTACGGCACACCCTAACGCTCATATTGTGGCGTTAGGTCCTCGTATTTTGCGCGCCGATACCGCTGTCGTGGCCGCTATGACCCTATGGCAGAAATCGCTGGGGGATTGGGTTTGATCCGAAAGGCACAGCCTAAAGACGCGGATGCCATCTGGGATTTTCTAAACCCCCGACGCGCAACGTCGATGTTTCTTTCGGGCAACTTGAAAGATCACGGAATTAATACTCATGGATATACCAAAGCAAACACAGTCTGGCTGGGAATGGACAAAGACCGGATTGCTGCAGTTTTTGGATTGACCGAATACGGATATCTCGTTTTTGAGGCTCCATCCTTTCGTACAGAATGGGCCAGACAGTTATGTGCGCAAATGTCAGGTCGCACAATCCGGGGTATAAACGGCGTCTGGGATCAATTTGTGAAGGTACGTGAGGCGCTTGGGCTGACACAGGCCACCGGTGCGTTTGATGTACGTCAACCGCACTATCACTTGCATCTGAGAGCATTGATTGTGCCCGCTGGCGACAGCGAATTGCGCGTTACCCAGTCGAGAGATTTGTCTTTTCTTCGTGAGTGGCGATTTGCGGCCAATGTCGAAGTTATGTCAGTGCCGGACACCGACGTTTCACGAACACTGGGGTCTCGATATGCCGAAGAGTTGGTGCAAAATGGCAGGGGGCGTGTTCTATTTCTGGATAATGTGCCTGTTTCCATGACGGCCTTCAATGCCGTGTCCGGGTCTTGTGTTCAGGTTGGGTCGGTTTTTACACCTCATGAACTACGTGGCAAAGGTTTTGCACGCCGAGCTGTGGCCCTGCATCTGGAAGAAGCACGGCAAGATGGGATAAATGAAGCGGTCCTATTTGCAGCCAATGACACAGCCGCGCGGGCGTATGAGGCAATTGGTTTCAACAAAATAGGCGAATACGGCATAGTCGACTTTCTTAACCCGCAAGTCATTTTGGACATCAAGAGGTGATGGCATGAGATTCATTCGCCCAGAAGCGCGGGCCGCGCTGATGCAATGGCGCGAAGTTTTGGTGGGCGTGTTGGTTATGCTGCTAGGTCTGTATTGGGCGTCCGGATTTGGCATTCTGAAATGGGTTGGTGTTTTCGTGATAATCGCTGGTGTGGGGTTCGTGCTGGCTGGCATTCAACGCGCACGCTTTCGGGGCGGGCAGGGCGGTCCGGGGGTTGTGCAAGTCGATGAACGCGAGATTACCTATTTTGGCCCACTCGATGGTGGTGCGGTTGCAATTGATGATCTTAGCGGTGTTTCGCTGGACGCCAGTAGTGTTCCGCCAACTTGGGTCTTGCGACAGCCGGGACATCCAGAGCTTCACATCCCGGTCAATGCAACAGGAACTGAAGCTTTGTTTGATGCCTTCGCAGCGTTGCCGGGTATCCGCACTGAATACATGTTGTCACAGCTTAAGCAAAAACCGGATCACCCTGTCGTGATCTGGACAAAGGCGACAACCCGGCTGCATTGACACCGCCCGCTTTTGGTATCACGACTAATTTGAAACGTGTATGAAACAGGTCCGGAGTTCTCCCCCATGTCTATCCCTCAATCCGGCGGTGGGCCGATCGAACATCACTCACAATTGGCCGAGTATCTAGAGACAGGGTGCAAGCCCCGCGAAGATTGGCGCATCGGTACCGAGCACGAGAAGTTTGGCTTTTGCAAAGACACGCTAAACCCGCTGCCTTATGAGGGTGAACGTTCTATTCAGGCAGTGCTTGAGGGGTTGCGTGACGGTCATGGCTGGAGCCCTGTTGAAGAGGGCGGCAAGCTGATTGGCCTGGAAAAAGACGGGGCCAACGTTTCGCTGGAACCCGGTGGCCAGTTGGAACTGTCAGGCGCGCCACTTGAAAACATTCACCAGACTTGTGATGAAGTGAACCATCACTTGGCAGACGTCAAAGACATTGCTGACAAGATTGGCGTTGGGTTTATTGGTTTGGGAGCGGCCCCAATCTGGTCGCACGAAGATATGCCATTGATGCCCAAAGGCCGCTACAAACTGATGGATGCGTATATGCAACGCGTTGGCACTATGGGCCGTGACATGATGCGCCGCACGTGTACCGTTCAGGTCAATCTCGATTTTGAATCCGAAGCTGACATGGTGAAAAAGCTGCGTGTTGCGTTGGCTTTGCAGCCTGTGGCCACCGCTTTGTTTGCCAATTCGCCCTTCTTCAATGGCAAGCCCAACGGACACAAATCATGGCGCAGCCGCGTGTGGCGGGACCTTGATCCTGCACGCACTGGCATGTTGCCATTTGTCTTCGAAGAGGGTTTTGGCTTTGAGGCTTGGGTGCAATATGCGCTCGATGTGCCAATGTATTTTGTCTATCGCGATGGCAAATACATTGATGCGCTGGGCATGTCTTTTCGTGATTTCCTAAAAGGTGAATTGCCTGCACTTCCCGGTGAGACGCCGACGTTGAGCGATTGGGCTGATCATTTGACGACAGCATTTCCCGAAGCTCGGATCAAAAAATACATGGAAATGCGTGGGGCAGACGGGGGGCCTTGGCGTCGCCTTTGTGCGCTACCTGCCTTCTGGGTCGGGCTGATGTATGACCAATCGTCATTGGATGCCGCTTGGGATCTAGTAAAAGGATGGAGCACGGAAACGCGTGAGATGCTTCGGGTATCAGCCAGCGTGGATGGCTTGCAGGCACAGGCCGGTGAAGTGAAAATGCACGACCTTGCCCGTCAAGTTTTAGAGATTTCCGAAGCTGGCCTTAAGGCACGTGCGCGACCAGGTGCGGGTGGTCTGGTCCCGGACGAAACGCACTTCTTGAATGCTCTGAAAGAAAGCGTCGACAGTGGCAAAGTGCCAGCGGACGAACTTTTGGATCACTATCGTGGCGACTGGGCTGGCGATCTAACCAAGATCTATGGCGAATTTAGTTATTAACCTTAGGGCCTTGGTCGCTGGCTGTCCTTGAACTAACCTAGGTGGGTTGGGTCCGCGATTATGCGTGTCAAAGGGAAGTACGCATGGCTGAATTCTATGGAACGAAATTCCAGATTTCGGTGCAAAAGCGTATGCAAGAGCGTCAAAGCTGGTTCGACGCAACTCCGGGCGCTGCGAATGGCGGGCGTCTGTTGAATTTCCCTGACCCCGAAGCGGTCGGCTGGGAGCGCATTGCAGAATTGTTTGCACAAGACAGTGTTCTGTCTCTAACGGCCCAGCCCTTAGATCGCATCTTGCCAATCGTAACCGAATTGTTTGGAACGGACCGAAGCTATCCGATTTGGGACGTGTTCTTTGGAAATGCATCCGAAGTCACAGCCAAATCTGGCGCGGTCATTAAGGGTATTCCTATCGCATCGGGTTGGCGGCTGGAGTGCTTTACCACGCCCGATGACGATTTAATTGAACAAGTCCAAGTGTTGAACATGGCCACCGGGGTCGCACCGTACCCAGCATTTTATATGCGAGGAGAGGCAACTCCTTGTATGACCTCGTGCCTGTGGGATGCGCACGGGGCTCTGGTTGCCACAGCCTCGGCAAGCTTTCGGTATCACCCTGAGGGACGACTGGCAGATTACGCCTTCAATGGGTCGATTTCCGTAAGCCCTGACAATCGCGGACAGGGATTGGCGAAGCTGGTGAATGCGGCTGTTTTGCTGGAAAGTCAAAAGGCGTATAATTGGATAAACTGTCTGGCGCAGGTTCAAGCTGACAACATTGCGTCTCGCAAGATGATTGAGGCCTGCGGCATGCGAATGAGCGACACGCTTAAAACCGTGGCTGTGATTGGCTCCGATGCTCCGTTCACCCGCTAAGCTTTGCCTTCAACGCATTCCGCATTCAAGTGAGGCGATCAAGTTTGCATGACTCTTTCACGATAGTAGTTACGCACTTCTTGTTTGCGGGCTGCACGCATTTCTTCTGTAGGTTCATCATGCAACCGATCCAAAACGGCATAGCCTTGCATCGGGTCTCGCTTGTTTTTTGCCACGCCTTTGTGACTGTTAATGCGGCGCAACGTCGGCCCGTAGATGTTGTCATTGTTCTCGGAGGGCATAAGCATCAACACCAAAAACCATAGGCTGCCGATAACTGGAACGAACAGAATAAAATACCAAAACCCAGAGTGACCAGAATCGTGCAAGCGCCGGATTGAGACGCTCAAGTTTGGAACAATGGTCAAAAGTGCAAATATAATCGTTGCGAATTCCAATGGGTTCAGAGGCGCGAGCCCAATATTGGAAAGCTTTGCGTAATCAATAAATACGCATCCGAACATTAGCATAGTTTGGGCCAATGCCCACCACCAGTATTCTGCGCGTGTGGCTCTTCCAGTGAAATTGAAGGATTTGAACACCACCGATTCAACGGCTGAAATTGGCCCCATCATGAACTCTCTCCGATACAAAATACTTACGGAGTTCTCCCAAGTGAAATCGGCATAAACATGGCATCGGCCGTACGATTGCGAGGCGTCTTGTCACCGTTTCCAACAAATTCTAAGAAATTGGTGTGGTAGTCTTACTTTTTACCAATTTTTGGCTCGGTGCCCGCTTTGATGCGTGTGATGTTTTCGCGGTGACGCCAGAATATCAAAAGGGTCATCACGATGCCCAACAAAAAGATGTCGCCATAGCCGAGAACGACCATCCAAATGGTCGAGCTTGATGCCGCGAACAAAGCTGACATTGAAGATATGCGAGATACAAGCGCAGTGACCAACCATGTCAGGCAACAGGCGATCCCAACGGGCCAAGCCAGAGCCAGCATCAGGCCAAGAAAGGTTGCAACACCTTTGCCGCCCTTGAAGCGCAGCCAAATCGGATAGCAATGGCCGATAAATGCCATGAGGCCCGCGATTTGGGCGGCATCATTGCCTGCAATGCAACGCGCGATCAGGACGGCCACAGCCCCTTTGCCACCATCCAGAAACAAAGTGGCGACCGCTGCGGGTTTGCTACCAGTGCGCAGAACATTTGTTGTGCCGATATTGCCTGATCCAATTTCGCGTAGATTTCCAAGCCCAAACAGCCTTGTTACCACCATGCCGAAGGGAATTGACCCCAAGAGATATCCGAAAGCGGCCCACATCAACAAAATGGGCAAAGATTGGGAAACGTCGGTCATTAGCCTCTCCGGTAAACGACCTTGCCGGCCACAAAAGTTGCCAGCACCTTACCCTGCATCTGGCGACCGTCAAACGGCGTGTTCTTGGATTTCGAGTTAAGCTTGAAGCGATCCAGAACAAAGGGCGCATCGGGGTCAAACATTATAATATCCGCGGGTGCCCCAACCTCAAGCCGGCCTGAAGATAGACCAAGGCGTTTGGCTGGGTTCAGAGCCATTGCACGCCAAAGCTCAGGCAGGGTTAGATATCCGTTGTGATAAAGCTGCATTGCGGCCGGTAGCAGGGTTTCCAGCGCAACAGCCCCGCTTGCGGCCTCTTCAAAAGGTAGGCGCTTGCTTTCTTCGTCTTGTGGCGTGTGCATTGAAGAGATGATGTCGATCAAGCCTGATTTTACGGCCTCGATGATGGCAATTCGATCTTCTTCTGATCGTAGGGGCGGTTTGATTTTAAAGAAAGTTCGGTAGTCAGCCACGTCCAATTCGTTCAACGTTAGATGGTGAATCGACGTGCCCGCAGTAACGTCAAAGCCATTGGCCTTTGCGCGTTCTAGTGATGGCAACGCTCGGGCGCATGTGATCTGGTCGGCGTGGTATTTCACACCTGTCATCTCAACCAATGCGATGTCGCGATCCAGCCCCATGCGCTCTGCCATGGGACTAACGGCTGGCAATGCGCGTAATGAGGCGAACTTGCCCGAGGTGACAGCCGCGCCTGATGACAGTACGGGCTCTTGCGGATGCGAGATCACCAAAGCGCCCAGCGACCGTGCATAGGTCATGGCGCGTGACAGGACCTTTGAATTGGTCACGACGTGGTCGCAGTCAGTAAAGGCCACCGCACCGGCATCAAGCAAGAAACCGATCTCGGTCATCTCGGCCCCTTCCCGTCCTTTGGTAAGGGCGGCCATTGGTACAACGTTTACAGGTGCCGCTTCATTGGCGCGACGGGTTGCAAATTCAAGCGTTTCGGGGCTGTCGATGGTGGGCGTCGTGTCAGGCCGGGTCACCATTGTGGTGACACCACCCGCAGCGGCTGCGCGCCCCGCGGTTTTAAAGCTTTCTTTGTGGCGCTCACCCGGCTCGCACACCTTGACGCCGATATCCACAATTCCCGGGGCCAGACATTTGCCATCGCAGTCGACGACTTCGACATCCTTGGGTACGGCAATTTCGGCGCCTAATGCGGTGATCTCGCCATCTTGAACCAAAAGGCTGCCAAGGCTGTCCTCTCCAGACGCTGGGTCAATCAAACGGGCGTTGGTGAACAGGGTGGTCATGCGAGTTGCCTTTCTATGGCGGTGCAGAATGACTTTGGATTGGGAAGGTCTCTGATTTTGAGACCATCAAGTGTCAGGCTTCGTCGATATGTAACGAACGTGGAGTTCCGACGCCAGCATGTCTCAGGATTGTCGCTCACGGTTGCCCTCCGACTTGGACTGACTTGATCTGGCGGATCGTCTCGGTTGGGCTGGCTTGATACTTGATCAAGTATTTATCGCCAGCGTTGGTCACCACCTGCACGACGCTGCCCATCTTGTTGAGCGCTTTGATTTCACCCAATCGGATCACGCGATCCATCGGTCCCAAAACGCGCTGATTGGTGAGATCCCAGCGCACAGACAACTCTTCGCTCATCATATAAAAGGCCCGAACCGCCACGGCAAACAGCCCACCAATCGCACCAGTCCAGACATGAGGATTGCCTAGCAACCACAAAATGGCCATACCGCCCGCCATAGCAAATACAGCCATCCAAGTGTTGGTGCGCACATACGTCGCCCGGTCGGCACGAAACGAGGTCAAAATTTCTTCGTCATCTTTTAAGGGCGTGTTGGGGGCCATTCGGTGCTCACTCATCTGGTCACTCCATAGATTACGGCTGCAAGGCACAATGCAAAGATCGGCAGGGCCAAGATGACCCATAGGACCGTCAGATGCGGATTGTTGCTAACTGGTGGTGTTTGAGAAATTATACCCTTGGCTGCCTTACTGGGCAGAGGTTCAAACGATACCCGATCGCGCGCTTCTTGCCACGTTCCAACAAATGAGAGTTGCCGATTCGGAGACAACTGAGCCGATTTCCCATCGAAGGCCGAGGAATACAAAATCAGCACCCACCCTTTGATTTCTCCAAGCCTTGTGCGGTCTGCCTCAATCGAGGCGGGAGCAACACCATTGCCCTGGGTCAAATACCCAGCAAGACCCAATTCATCCAGATCAGCGACATCAAACATTTCGATGTAGTCGGCGTTCAACCAGTCTAGTCCAAGCATATGCGCAACCGCGGCTTCGGTCGACGGAGACTCGCCCTGAGGATTTTTCAGTTTCCGTAAGTCCTCGTTGCTGAGATCGAGTTCGAAAATACGGATACAACCCCGCTCGTTGGGGACGACATTAAGTGTCCCCGGTTGGCTCATCCGGCGATCCATATCACAATGCCAACCATTGCGAACATGACGATCAAGGCGACAGTTGCTACTCGTCCAGACATTTTTGGATCTTTGGGATCTTCCATTGGTTACACCTCTGCGGGTGGGTTGGAACGGCTAGCCCTCAAGTTGCGTGCTAGCAAATCCATCGCGGCCATACGCACAGCGACACCCATCTCGACTTGCTCTTGAATGACTGATCGGTTGATGTCGTCAGCAATTTCACCGTCAATTTCGACACCACGGTTCATCGGGCCGGGGTGCATGACAATGGCGTCTGGCTTGGCATGGCTCAACTTTTCAGCGTCCAATCCATAGCGGTGATAATACTCGCGTTCAGAAGGGATAAAGCCGCCATCCATGCGTTCTTTTTGAAGGCGCAACATCATCACAACGTCGACATCCTTCAAACCCTCTTGCATGTCTTCAAAGACCTCAACGCCAAATTCACCAATTTGCGAGGGCATCAATGTGGGGGGACCAATGAGACGAATGCGGTTTTCCATTTTGCCCAGCAATATCAAGTTTGAGCGCGCCACACGGCTATGTGCGATGTCACCACAAATAGCGATATTGAGGCGATGAAGCCGCCCCTTGGTCCGTCGAATTGTCAGCGCATCCAACAAAGCTTGGGTTGGATGCTCATGCCGCCCGTCACCCGCATTCAAAACCGCGCAGTTTACTTTTTGGGCAAGCAAGTCCACCGCACCAGAATGCGGATGGCGCACAACCAGCAGATCGGGATGCATGGCATTCAGCGTCATGGCGGTGTCTATCAGCGTTTCGCCTTTTTTGATCGACGAAGCTTGCATCGCCATGTTCATCACATCCGCACCCAAACGCTTACCCGCCAGTTCGAAACTGGCCTGCGTGCGGGTCGAGTTTTCAAAGAACATGTTTATCTGTGTGAGACCGACCAGGGAGTCCGAATGCTTCACATCGCGCCTGTTTAGATCAACGTACTGATCCGCCAGATTAAGTATCGAAGTAATCTCATCAGGACGAAGATGCTCAATCCCCAGAAGATGCTTCTGACTGAAGGTCATGATCTGCTCCTTACCCGATTGTTCCTTGCTTATAGAAAGGCCGCTGCCTATCGGCAAGCACTGCAAGGGGCATCCAAATGGAGAATTTGCCTGAAGTTGCAAGGTTGGGAGCAAAAAGGAGAGATAGCCATCTCTTTCCCCCCCTTCAGCGAGGCGATAAGGTGAATGTATGGAATCGGCTACCAACTATCACACAACACGTGCCTTGCTGGAATGGCAGGTAGAACTTGGTGTGACCGAGGCCATTTTGGATACGCCAGTGAACCGTTACGAGGCACCGGCCAAGGTAAACAAACCCAAGGTCGAACTGACCCTTCAAGCCAGTCCGGTCGCCAAGCCGGATGTGGATCCTGTTGCAGTTGCGAACCAAGCTGCTGTCGCGGCGAAAGACCTTGAAAGCTTACAAGCCGCGCTCGCTGGGTTTGAGCATTGTGATCTAAAGCGTGGCGCGCGTAATTTGGTGTTTTCTGATGGAAATCCCGCGGCTCGCGTAATGATAATTGGCGAAGCACCCGGGCGCGATGAAGATCGCGAAGGTCGCCCATTTGTCGGGTGCGCGGGTCATCTTTTGGATCGGATGTTAGCTGCGATTGACATGGGGCGGGAACATACCTTGTCTGCGCAGTCGGTTTACATCACCAATGTGCTTCCATGGCGCCCCCCGCAAAATCGTGATCCGCAGGCTGAAGAAATCGCAATGATGATCCCATTTTTGCGGCGCCACGTCGAAATTGTTGCGCCAGATGTGATTGTCTTAATGGGAAATATTTCCTGTTCAGCCATTCTAGAAAAACGCGGCATTACCCGCCTGCGCGGCCAATGGACCGAAGCCTTGGGCAAACCTGTGCTTCCAATGTTCCACCCGGCGTATCTCTTGCGCCAAACTCATGCCAAACGCGAAGCTTGGGCGGATCTTTTAAGTCTCAAAGCAAAGTTGCGGGAGCTTGCATGACCCGTAGGCTTGCCGGAGTTTGTCCTAGCCTAGTCCCTGTGCTGAACTTTGATCACTTGGTGCACCTGTCTCGCAAACCCGCGACCAGATCACGCAGTGTTATCCCAGTGGGGAAGATCGAGTATATCGAAACTTTGCTGGGTACCAACGAAGCCATGTTCGATACAGCGCTCGCAAAACCCCGCCTGCTAGTGACCCAACCATGCATTTGAGGACCCCACATGCCCCGTTTTGACAAAAACAAAGATTTCCTCCCTGTCCGCATTGCTGTGCTGACGGTCTCAGACACGCGGGGACTGGATCAGGACAAATCAGGTGATACGCTGGTGGGGCGTATAGAAGGGGCCGGGCATATCTTGGCAGATCGCAAGATCATTCGAGATGAGCGTGCCCAGATTGCCGATCAATTACGTACATGGTGCGCAGATACAGCGATCGACGTCGTTATTTCGACGGGTGGCACTGGCTTGACCGGGCGCGACGTCAGCGTCGAGGCACACAGAGATGTGTATGAAAAAGAGATTGAGGCGTTTGGCACTGTGTTTACGATTGTGTCGATGAACAAGATTGGCACCTCCGCGGTACAAAGCCGCGCGACAGGTGGTGTCTCCAATGGGACTTATCTGTTTGCACTGCCAGGATCGACAGGAGCTTGCAAAGACGCTTGGGACGAAATTTTGCAGTATCAGTTGGATTATCGGCATCTACCCTGCAACTTTGTGGAAATTTTACCACGACTTGACGAACATTTGCGACGGAAGTGACTGATTTGCGCGTAAAAGAGTCATACCCTTGGCAAACATGGTATTTGCCCCAATTATAAAGGGTAGACCCACGCAAGCGGAGGCCGAAGCTAAATGCGATTTCTGAGACAAAGCCTTACGGGCCTGTTTTTGCTTGGGCTGACGGTTGCATTGGTGTTTGTCGCCGGACAGACATTGTATAACGCATGGTCAGAACGAATGGCGCGTGACAGCGCAGCGCCAGAAGGCCGTGAAAGGGTGTTTGCCGTAGGTGTACAAATCGCAAACCCTGAGAGCATTGCGCCCGAGTTAATTGCGTTTGGAGAAATTCGCAGTCGTCGCAGCCTCGAAGTGCGCGCGAAATCTTCAGGCTCAATTGTTGTGCTTTCACCGGATTTTGTGGATGGGGGCGAGGTATCTTTGGGTGACACACTTGTTCAAATTGATCCGACCACAGCTGAATTTGATTTAAGCCGCTCCAAGAATGATTTGCTTGATGCCGAAGCCGAACAACGCGATGCAGACCGAAATCTGGAACTGGCCCAAGCTGAGTTGGAAGCAACACAAGCCCAAACCGAATTGCGTCTCAAAGCTCTTGGCCGTCAGAACAACCTGTTAGAGCGCGAAGTCGGTACAACAGCGGCTGTGGAAAGTGCTGAACTGGCCGTGGCCGCGGCCAATCAGGCCGTTGTGGCGCGTCGGCAAGCTGTCGCTCAGTCCGAGGCGCGCGTGGATCAGGCTGTCACAAAATTGAACCGCGCACACATTGCCTTTGCCGAAGCCGAGCGCGCTTTGGCCGAAACGACAATCGACGCTGGATTTACCGGAACTCTCTCAGAAGTCACGGTGGTGAAGGGCCGCTTGGTTTCTGCAAATGAGAAATTGGCGACACTGATTGATGCCCACGCACTCGAGGTTGCTTTCCGCATTTCAACACCGCAATACGTCCGCCTTTTGGATGAAAATGGACGTTTGCCAGCCGCCGAAGTCATGGTGTTGTTGGATGTTATGGGCCAAGATCTAACGGCCACCGGTGTTGTCACGCGTGAAAGCGCAGTTGTTGGTGAGGGTCAGACAGGTCGCCGTATCTATGCTCGATTGGACGCACCGCGCGGATTAAAGCCCGGTGATTTTGTGACCGTAAAAGTAGACGAAACTGAAATCACGAATGTTGTAAAGTTACCTTCCGCTGCGATGGATTCGCAAAGCCGAGTGATGGTGGTTGGTGAAAATGACAGGCTTGAGGCCGTGCAGGTGACCTTAGTGCGCCGCCAAGGCGATCACGTTCTTGTTGATGGCACTGGGATTGCAGGGAAGCAGGTTGTCACCCGCCTAACGCCGTTGTTGGGGCCCGGAATTCGCGTCAAACCTTTGGTGTCAGGTTCACCAGAAGTAATGGCACCGACAACGCCAGCCATGATCGCACTTGATGATCAGACACGTGCTCAGTTGATTGCCGTGGTTAAAACCAACACCTCCATGCCCGCTGATCGAAAGGCGCGTGTTTTGGATCAGTTGGCGCAACCCGAAGTCCCAGCCAAACTATTGGAACGCCTCAAATCCCGTATGGGAGGCTAGAGGCCGGTGTGCGAAATCTCTGCCCCTGCCAAAGGTTTTTTATCCTATTTTACGCGCCATGGTACGGCGGCAAACCTGCTTTTGGTTGTCTTAATAATGGCGGGTATTTTGGCAGCTCCGCGGATGCGGGCGCAGTTTTTTCCAGATGTTGTCATCGACAATGTGAGCATTTCTGTAGCTTGGGAAGGTGCAGGAGCTGCTGATGTGGATGCCGCAATTGTTCAGGTTCTAGAGCCTGTGTTGTTGTCGGTTGAAGGCGTTGAAAGCACCTCGTCCCGATCTTTAGAAGGCAGCGCGCTGATTACTTTGGATTTTGAACCAAGTTGGGACATGGCGCGGGCTGCAGATGATGTCCAGACAGCCGTCGACGCCGTGACCACGCTACCGGATGATGCGGATGACCCAACCGTCAGGCGTGGAGCTTGGCGCGATCGGGTCACAGATGTGGTTGTCACGGGACCTGTCGATCCAACGCAACTCGGACGTTATACTGATGAATTCCTAACGCGGTTGTTTGCAGCTGGGGTAACACGCACCACCATTCGCGGCGTTGCCGCACCGCAGACCGTGATCGAAGTGTCGATGGTTGATCTCATGACGCATGATGTCAGTATTGAGCAGATCGCGACCGCCATCGCCCAAGAAGTGAATGCAGATCCTGCTGGCGATATCGAGGGGGCCAATACAAGGGTTCGTACCGGCGTCGAAAAACGCGCACCAGATCAAATTTCTGCAATTGTACTGCGCTCGAACCCGGATGGCTCAAAGCTGACAATTGGTGACGTGAGCACGCTGCGCGTTGAGGGTGTGACCCGAAATCGATCCTATTTCGTAGATCAAGATCCGGCGATGTCGATCCGGGTGGACCGTAGCAGCCAAGGAGACGCGATTGCGATTCAGCAAAGCGTGGAAAAGGTTGCTGCAGAAATGCAGACGACACTGCCCCAAGGAGTGACGATTCAGCTGACCCGCACACGCGCCGAGTCTATCACCAGCCGTCTGAACCTGCTCTTGGACAACGGTTTAATGGGGCTTGGATTGGTGGTGGCATTGCTGTTTTTGTTCCTGAACGCACGTACTGCGTTCTGGGTCGCAGCAGGCATTCCTGTGGCTATGTTGGCAACGATTGCGCTGATGTATGCTTTTGGACTGACCCTCAACATGATCTCGTTGTTCGCCCTTATCATCACATTGGGCATTGTTGTGGATGATGCCATTGTGGTGGGTGAACATGCCGATCATCGCGCTCGAAATCTGGGCGAGCCGCCGATGGTGGCCGCCGAGAACGCCGCCCGGCGGATGGCGATGCCGGTGTTTTCGGCCACCCTGACCACAGTGATTGCTTTTTTCGGACTGACCGCCATCAGCGGACGTTTCGGCGAAATGATCGCGGATATACCCTTTACTGTGATCGTCGTTTTGATGGCATCTTTGGTCGAGTGTTTTTTGATTTTGCCACATCACATGGCCCACGCGTTGGCACATTCATCCAAAGACCATTGGTATGATCTGCCCAGCCGCGTCGTGAACCGTGGTTTCCGCTGGTACCGATCGCGCATTTTCCGTCCGGTCATGGCGTTGGTGGTTTGGGCGCGTTACCCGGTGTTGGGGTTAGCTACAGTGGTTTTGGCCAGCCAACTGGCTTTGTTTGTCAGCGGTGACGTCAAATGGCGTTTTTTTAATTCTCCAGAACGGGGGTCGGTGACGGGTAACTTCTTCATGTTGCCGTCTGCCACACGAGAGGACTCACTGGCTCAGATGCGTGAATTGCAACGCGCCACTGAGGAACTTGGCGCTGAATACGAAGAACGTTATGGCCGCAACCCGCTTGACTATGTTTTGGCAGAGGTCGGGGGGAATTCAGGCTACGGCCTTGCAGGTTCCGAGACGTTGGATGACGACCTGAAAGGTGGAATCGGGATTGAGTTGATTGATGCTGATCTGCGCCCCTATTCCAGCTTTGCCTTTGTGGGTGAGCTTCAGGAAAGGGTTGGCAAGCATCCGTTATCCGACACGGTTAGTTTTCGAGGTTGGCGATCAGGTCCGGCCGGTGACGCAATGGATGTGCAGTTTTTCGGGGCCGAGGCCGAGACGTTAAAACAAGCGTCTGAATCTCTTAAAACAGCAGTGTCCCAGTTCCCAGAAGTGTCAGCCGTTGAGGATAATTTAGCTTATGACAAAGAAGAATTGATCCTTGAGCTTACACCGCAGGGACGTGCGTTGGGTTTCAATATTGATGGTTTGGGACGTGTTTTGCGCCACCGTTTGAACGGGCTTGAGGCCGCGACTTATCCAGAAGGGCCACGCAGCGCCGCAATCCGTGTGGAGCTGCCCAAAGATGAGTTAAATGCAAATTTTCTAGAAGGTAGCCTAATGCGCACGCCAGCCGGAAAGTATGTTCCATTAGCCGATCTGGTGACGGTTGAGCGACGATCAGGGTTTTCGACGGTACGGCGCGAGAATGGGGTGCTGGTAGTCAGCGTTACGGGTGACATTTCTGAGGATGATCCTGCGCGCGCCGAAGAAATTTCGAACCTGTTGCGTGATGAAATCTTACCCGCAATCGCCAGCCAGCAACAAGTCGAATGGCGTCTGGCGGGATTGGCCGAGCAAGAAGATGAGTTTCTAAATGATGCTTGGCTGGGGCTGATCATGTGTTTGGCTGGAATATACATCGTTCTGGCTTGGGTGTTTTCAAGTTGGGTGCGTCCCTTGGTGGTGATGGCGATTATTCCGTTTGGGTTGGTGGGCACGATCTTTGGGCATCATTTTCACGACGTGCCTTTGTCAATGTTCACAGTTGTCGGGCTTCTGGGCCTTACCGGAATTATAATCAACGATTCAATCGTGTTGGTGTCTACGGTGGATGAACACGCCAAGACCCGAGGATTGGTGCCGTCAATCATTGATGGGGCGGCGGATCGGTTGCGGCCCATGATGTTGACTTCGGCGACAACCGTTTTGGGGCTTGCGCCATTGTTGTTTGAAAGGTCTCAACAAGCACAGTTCCTCAAGCCAACTGTTATCACGTTGGTCTATGGATTGGCTTTCGGCCTGTTTTTGGTCTTACTGATTGTGCCCGCCCTGATTGCAGTTCAAGAGGACGCTGCGCGACAAATACAAGCTCTGCGTCGGGGCGTACGTGGCGCTAAGTTGCGTCTGTTAATGGTCATTTCAGGTGTACTTATGGCAGCTTGGTTGGCCGCTACCGTTGGATATGCCGTTGTGACCGGGGGTGTTTATCCCGCGCTGGCAAATGTCCTGCCGATGTTGGCGGGTACACCGCATATCGCAATGGTCGTGATTGTATTCTTCTTTGGTGCATGGGCTCTGACAACACTGATCTTTGCTCTGGCCGCTCTCAGGTTGACTCTCTGGCGGCGCAAGCAAATCACTGAAATCTGACTAGCCTGCAGAACATCCCTTTATGTCGACTGCATGACGATTGCCTAAAACGGTGAACCGCAAAGCGGACCGATTGACCATGAAGCTTTCGCCATTCACATGCATCAGTTGACTCTTTGCGACAAGAACGCTGCCGTCTCGATGTGTTTCAGGTTCTGACACCCAGACCAAAGGATTGTCTGTCTCGATCACCGCAACTTCGGTGCCGCCTGTATTCGGCAGGTTCAAGCGTGCAGTTACAGTGAGCCCTTCACTTGAAGAGGAAATCTCGCAAGACGCTTTTTTGACGCCAGCCTCGGCCTCGGTCAAAGGCCGCGAGGCGATGGCAGCTGCGATGCGTGGGTCTCGTTTGCCCATGTCATAGGGCAGCTTGGCAGATACTTTCAGACGCTGTGGAACGCATATGTCCCGACAAACGCCGATGTCTAAAACCGCCTTAAATCGCATCTGTTTGCCATCTTTTCTTGGCGCGATTCGAACGGGCAATATCAGCTCTTCTGTATAACCAATGGACTGCATTCCATTCTGAGAGAAGACTTCTGGTGTCGGCCAAGTGACAGCGACGGACTGTACATTGCTTGATCCAGCCCAATCAAAACGGGGCGGAATACCTGCGTCTCCAGGAGAGCGCCAATAGGTCTTCCAACCGGGGTTTAGAGTGATCCGTATCGCCGCCATGCGGCTGCCGTCTTTTTCTTGCCAGCCGGGCAAGACTTCTGCTTGCACCACGCGGTCAAAAGACTGCGCTGCAACAGGCATGGCAAAGCAAGGTAGGCACATCGCCGCAAGGATCAAACGTTTTATCATAATCCCTATTTGGGGGATCATGGCTGCAAAGCCAACTCACGTTCGGGCGAGAAAAAGTGTGATCACTGTAACATGACGGGGTGAAAACATGTTCTTGGCCTTGCGCTAGGCAGGCTCAATCTTCATCTTGAAGTTAGGAAAAGGAGCAACTTGTTTGAGTGAAGCACCTGAAAACGAATTGGACTTAACGGGCCGCATGCTAATTGCGATGCCCGGCATGGGCGACCCGCGTTTTGCCCATGCAGTTGTGATCCTTTGTGCCCATTCAGCGGATGGTGCGATGGGGTTGATCGTAAATAAAGCAGTCGAAGGCATGAGCCTTGAGTCTCTCTTGGGGCAGCTTTCAATCGAATTTGATAGCGAGGTTGGTGACGTCGGTTTGTACTTTGGCGGGCCGGTAGAAACCGGACGTGGTTTCGTATTGCATACACCTGACTATCGCTCTGCCCTCTCGACTTTGGATATTGGCGGTCGCTTTGGCATGACCGCGACACAGGATGTTCTCGAGGACATCGCTGGCGGAGATGGTCCAGACGCTGCACTGGTGGCATTGGGCTATAGTGGGTGGGGACCTGGGCAACTAGAGCAAGAAATTGCAGCCAATGGTTGGTTGATTGGCGAGCCTAGTCAGGGCTTGGTTTTCCATGAAGATGATGCAAAAATTTGGCCCGAAGCTTTGAAATCATTGGGCATTGATCCGATTTCTCTTTCGGCCACAGCGGGACACGCCTGAAAAGAAAACTGTGCCTAAGGGCGTGGTGCTGCTGCGCGGCGCAGGCGGTCATTGATCGCGCGGCCCAAGCCACGGTCGGGGATCTCACTGACAGCAATGGTGTCGGGTCCCAAAGCGTCCATCGCGTGCAGGTGTCCAAACAGGTTTGCGGCGGCCTCGGTCAGATCACCAGAAGGCGAAAGGTTCAAAGTCGCTTCAACGGCGCCAAACCCGAGTAACAGCTCTCCAGTTTTAGGGTTTCTCGCATTCAGACGCATTTTCGCACCCGGTGCATAATGCGAGGCCAACTGCCCCGGTGCTGTCATTGGATCGCCTGCGTGATATTGCGCAAGGGGCGCGCCAAGAGCGGCCTCGGCGGCCTCGGCCGGAAGGCCTCCGGGCCGCAAGAGCATCGGTGTATCGACAAGACCTAGAATGGTTGACTCAAGTCCTACATTGCAGGCCCCTCCATCCAGAATGCCTGCGATACGACCGGACAGACCTGCGCGGACGTGGTCAGCGGTGGTTGGGCTGATTTTTCCCGATGGATTGGCCGAAGGCGCAGCAATTGGTCCTCCAAAAGCCTGTAACAGAGCGATGGCTACTGGGTTTTGCGGGACGCGAATGGCAAGCGAAGGTAAATTGGCAGTCACCAGTGGTGAGAGGCCGTTGTCAGGCCTCAAAGGAAGGACAAGCGTTAGTGGGCCAGGCCAAAATGCACTGGCGATACGGTCGGCCTCGTCGGTCCATTGGACGTAGGATTTTGCGGCCTCAACCGAATCTACATGTACGATCAGCGGATTAAAACGGGGGCGGTCCTTCGCCTCAAAAATGCGGGCCACAGCTATATCGTTGCACGCATCCCCACCAAGTCCGTAAACCGTTTCGGTTGGAAATGCAACGAGCTGCCCCTTCGTCAACAGAGAAGCTGCGCGAGCGTACCCTTCGGCGTTCGGATCGAGAATTTGTGTCTCCACGTCGCGGCCTCCTGTGACGTTGCGTTTCTCTGGGTAGGGGGCATCCGCCCCTTACGTTAGGGTGCAAATTTGCATACAAGCGCCTGCACATAATGCCAAGCCGCAACATTAGGAGACCGTCATGCCTTACCGTGCCCCTGTAGCCGATTATCAGTTCCTGTTCGAACATGTGGTTGGGCTTCATGACGTCACTGCAACCGATCGTTTTGCCGAAGCAGACAAAGATATGACAGATGCGATTCTGACCGAAGCGGGGCGGATGTGCGAAGAGGTCATGTATCCGGTACAGCGCAACGGCGATCTGGATGGGGCGGTTCTTGAAAATGGTGTGGTGCGGACGTCCAAAGGATTTGCCGAGGCTTACTCAAAAATTGCTGAGGGTGGTTGGATATCGACGGGTGCGGACCCGGAGTTTGGCGGCATGGGATTGCCGCATACAATCACCACGGCGGTAAATGAAATGATGAGCGGCGCCTGTTTGTCGCTACAACTCAACCCGCTAATGACCCAAGGCCAAATTGAAGCGTTAGAGCACCACGCAAGCGACGAAATCAAAGCCACGTATCTTCCAAAACTGATCTCTGGCGAATGGTCAGGCACTATGAATCTGACGGAAGCTCAGGCGGGTTCGGACGTTGGGGCCTTGAATTCGAAAGCAGAGCCAAACGGTGATGGCTCTTTTGCAGTCACAGGCCAAAAGATTTTCATTAGCTGGGGAGACAACGATTTTACCAGCAATGTGTGTCATCTGGTGCTGGCGCGCTTGCCGGATGGCGTTCCGGGTACAAAGGGCATCAGTCTATTCATCGTACCTCGCAATATCCCGGATCAAAACGGTGAAGCGGGTGTGGCCAATAGTCTAAAAGTCGTTAGTCTTGAACACAAATTGGGGCTGCATGGATCGCCCACAGCAGTGATGCAATTTGATGGTGCCACCGGTTGGTTGGTTGGCGAACCACATGATGGCATGCGCGCAATGTTTACTATGATGAATAACGCACGTTTGGGTGTTGGATGTCAGGGAATTGGTGCCGCAGAAGGCGCCTATCAACATGCTCTGGGCTATGCGCTCGAGCGTAAGCAGGGTCGAACACCCGTCGATGGTGGCACAGGCGCAATCGTGGATCACGCCGATGTGCGCCGAATGCTGGCCACGATGAAGGCCGACGTTTTTGCCGCACGCGCGATTGCGATGTCATGTGCGGTTGCGATTGACATGGGAACTGCGACAAATGACGCCGAATGGAAAGCACGCGCTGCTTTCCTTACTCCGATTGCAAAAGCCTTTGGGACGGAAACTGGAATGGCTGTGGCCGAGATGGGCGTACAGGTGCATGGCGGTATGGGGTACATCGAAGAAACAGGCGCTGCGCAATATGCCCGCGATGTTCGGGTCACTGCGATTTATGAAGGCACCAACGGTATTCAGTCTATGGACCTTGTGGGGCGCAAGCTGATGGATGGTGGGGAAGCGGCCTATCGTTTGCTCGATGAGATAGAAGCAAATGCCGAGGATGCTCGTGCCAATCTCCCAGAATTGGCCGAGCCAGTCTGGGAAGCAACTGAGACTTTGCGAGAAACCACAGAATGGCTCGTGGCCCAAGGCAATATGAACGAGCGTTTTGCAGGTTCTGTTCCATTCCTCAAAGGAATCGCCCGTGTGCTGGGCGCACATTTCCATCTGCGCGCTGCAATGGGGGAAGGCACTTATGGTGCGCGGACCAAGCTTGCGCGCTTTTACATCACCCGTATGCTTCCCGAACATGTAGGCCTGCTGGCGCATGCGGTGCGTGGCGCCGAAGACCTTTATGCAATCAGTTTGGATGATCTTAGCGCATGACCAATGATTTGACAGGGATCCGATACCCTTGGGACGAGCCGCCTGCCGAAGGTAAGGCGATAGAAGTTGCCAAAGGTGTGCTGTGGATGCGTCTACCGCTTCCTATGGCGTTGGATCATGTGAACATCTATGCGCTTGATGAAGGCGATAGCTGGACTGTGATCGATACTGGGTTTTCTTCAAAGCGTAGCAAAGAGATCTGGCGAGGCATTTTGGATACTGGCCCCTTGGCCGGCAAACCCGTAGCGCGCGTGATTGCGACGCATCACCACCCGGATCACATTGGTTTGGCCGGTTGGTTTCAGTCGAAATATGGCGCGGAACTGTGGATGACACGGACCGCTTGGTTGTTTGGGCGTATGTTGCAGTTGGACGAACAGGCTGTACCCACACAAGAAACACTCAAGTTTTATCGTTCTTGCGGGATGGATGAAGAGGTCTTCAATCAGCGCGTTAGTGAACGGCCCTTCAATTTTTCCGATGTGGTAGATCCGATGCCCTTAGGCTTTAAGCGCATAAAAGAGGGTGACGTCATACAAATCGGCGGGCGCGATTGGGATGTGCGCATCGGTAACGGCCACGCACCGGAACACGCCACCTTCTGGAGCAGGGATGACAACCTCGTTTTGTCCGGCGACCAGATTCTTCCATCGATCAGCTCAAATATCGGTGTGTATGCCACCGAACCCGACGCCGACCCAGTGGGAGATTGGCTCGAATCTTGCGCGCGATTGGCCGAATTTGGGCGACCAGATCATCTTGTCTTGGGGGGACATAAATTGCCCTTTACCGGGATCAAAACACGTATGCGGCAGTTGATCGAAAATCATCACGGCGCGTTAAACCGTCTGTTGGACCATCTGGACACACCCAAAACCGGCGGCGAATGTTTCTTACCAATCTTTAAGCGCCACATCGATGGTCCGGCCTACGGGCTTGCACTTGTCGAAGCGATTGCCCATCTCAATCATCTGTATCATGTTGGAAAAGTGACCCGCACTGCTCGGGAAGACGGGGCGTGGTTGTGGCAACGTAAGGGGTGAATGAAGATGGGTGACGAGATCGAAACGAGCGCAGAGGCTGCAGAGGCCGCTGCATTGCCGCGGCGCCACGAGGTGCATGCAGATCCAAATGTTGAGCCCTGCAAAGATATTCCCGAATCTGTCGCTCAGAAGCCTGTTGCCCAAAAGAGTCCGGCAGAATGGGCGTATGAACGCCTGATCCTCTACATTCAAAATTTTGAAGAGCAACTGGACAACGAGCATGAAGTTGCAATGGGCTTTGCCGGTGGCGATACAGGTGTTCTTCGGATTGAAGGAATGGGGTTCTTTGACCCGGACATCATCACCTTTTATGGCTCTGATGCGGTGGGGGTGAAAACCCAATTGATCCAGCATGTCAGCCAGCTTTCGGTGATGCTAAGAGCCTTGCCCAAAGAAGTGGAAAGAGAAGAACCAACGCGGATTGGCTTCCGGCTGGCGGCTGATTTGGCAAAGAACAGCAAGGAATGAACCAAATTCTGTGCGAATGACGTGGTGACAGGCCTGCTCGAATCTATTATCCAGCTA
>ERZ1046740.712-NODE-712-length-26523-cov-26.072276_pt1 | contig 26523 bp, 27 predicted proteins | sample MGYA00383093_ERZ1046740 | MGnify/ENA primary metagenome ERZ1046740 (study PRJEB29581, sample SAMEA5548363) | metagenome | biome: marine; feature: coastal; material: water | depth 25 m | study: Short-term variability in the microbial, nano- and picoplankton... | reverse complement strand
TCTGGCACGTGGACGTGGATGTCGAACTTCTCAAACTTCGGCGGCTTCACCCCAATTTGAGGGCTAATCGACCGCACATAGCTAGACGCCGCGTCGATGGATTCCTTCATCACATCGCCCAACTTACCGGTCGTTTTCATCCGACCTTTGCCAGGCAGTTTCAACGCTTCAATCTGCAACAGATCACCGCCGACTGAAGTATAGGCAAGACCCGTTACTACACCGACTTGGTCGTGCTGTTCGGTCAGTCCGAAACGATACTTCTTCACGCCAAGATACTCGTCGATATTGTCCGCCGTGACGGCAACACTCTCGGCTTGTTTCTTGACGATCTTAGTCACAGCTTTGCGCGCTAGCTTGCCAAGCTCACGCTCAAGGTTACGCACGCCTGCTTCACGGGTATAGCGGCGTACGATTTCTTGAATTGCGTCATCCTCAACGGAAAACTCATCCGCTTTGAGGCCGTGGTTTTTAACTTGCTTGTCCAGCAAGTGACGCTTTGCGATTTCGATCTTTTCGTCTTCGGTGTAACCCGCCAACGGAATGATCTCCATCCGGTCTAACAGTGGACCTGGCATATTGTAACTGTTTGACGTCGTCAGAAACATCACGTTGCTGAGATCATATTCAACCTCAAGATAGTGGTCGACAAACGTGTTGTTCTGTTCAGGATCAAGCACCTCAAGCATCGCCGAGGCTGGATCGCCACGGAAATCCTGACCCATCTTATCAATCTCATCGAGAAGGATCAGCGGGTTTGTGGTTTTCGCTTTTTTCAGCGCCTGAATGATCTTGCCGGGCATCGACCCAATATAGGTCCGACGGTGGCCGCGAATTTCGCTTTCATCCCGCACGCCGCCCAGCGAAATACGAATAAATTCGCGTCCCGTTGCCCGAGCAACCGACTTGCCGAGCGAGGTTTTACCCACACCAGGAGGGCCGACGAGACACATGATAGGTCCCTTCAGCTTTTTGCTGCGCTGCTGAACCGCCAAGTACTCAACGATCCGCTCTTTCACTTTATCGAGACCATAATGGTCTGCATCGAGGATGCCTTCAGCGCGCCCTAAATCTTTCTTAACGCGCGATTTCACGCCCCAAGGGATCGACAGGATCCAATCGAGGTAGTTGCGGACCACTGTCGCTTCCGCAGACATCGGTGACATATTTTTGAGCTTCTTCAGCTCGCCGTCGACCTTTTCTTGTGCTTCTTTGGATAGCTTTGCGGCAGCGATTTTTTCTTCTAGCTCCGCAATCTCATTGGTGCCTTCTTCCCCATCGCCGAGTTCTTTCTGAATGGCCTTCATCTGCTCATTCAAATAGTACTCACGCTGGGTACGCTCCATCTGAGACTTCACGCGCGTTTTGATCTTCTTCTCAACCTGCAAAACGGAAACTTCGCCCTGCATTAGGCCGTAAATCTTCTCAAGCCGGTCCGAGATCGGCAGCGTTTCTAGCAGCGCCTGTTTTTCGTCGACTTCAATGCCCAGATGCCCAGCCACAAGATCCGCCAGCTTGCCAGGTTCTTGTGCTTCCGCGACCGAGGCCAATGCTTCTTCGGGAACGTTCTTCTTAATTTTCGCGTAACGCTCAAATTCTTCGGCAACCGAGCCCAGCAACGCTTCGACAGCCGTCAAATCGCCTGCAACTTCAAACAGCTCACGTGCTGCGGCTTCAAAATAGTCAGGGTTGTCGATGAAATCTGTAATCTCAACGCGCGCTTGCCCTTCGACGAGAACCTTAACGGTCCCATCGGGTAGTTTTAGCAGTTGTAGGACGTTGGCCAGAACGCCGATGCGATAGATACCCTCTTCATTGGGATCGTCTTCGCCGGGATCAATCTGACTGGATAGCAGGATTTGCTTGTCATCGCGCATCACCTCTTCCAAAGCCTTCACCGATTTCTCGCGACCGACAAATAACGGCACAATCATATGCGGGAACACAACGATGTCGCGCAGCGGCAGAACTGGATAAGAGGCGTTCAATTGCTCTTGCATGTTTTTTCCTTGTACTTGGCAAAACGGATCGGCCCCAATTTAGGCAGCGCGTTCCGTCTCCGGTATGGACACTAAAAATGGGGCCACAAGCGGAAGAGTTCAAGGCAAACTTGTCCAATGTGCTCCGTTCAGCCAAATTCTTCTTGGTTTGGGAAACAAACCCGCCCGTTCAAAGTGGTTGTAAGCGATATTTCCTACTGATTTCTTGCGATATGGCCAAATATTCGCGCGATTCCACTTCCCCAGCTTTGTGAAGCGTCGCGAAATGGATCCTCATTCAAGGGCAATTTACCCGCCAAATCTTTGTACTCAGCGGTATCCCCGTACAAACGCCGAATTTGGCGGATCATGTCTTCTTGATCTCCAGCCTTGTACACAACACAGCCTCTTTCTTCATCGTCCCTCAAAGGCACAGAAGAACTAACCAGTGCCGGTAGTCCGCAAACCAAGGCCTCTGGCAGATAAAATGGCATGCCGGTTAACGTTTGGGCGATTTCCGGAACAATCAACAGGTCTGCCATGGCGACTTGTTTCATTTGCTCGGTGGCGTCAAACTTCGACACGAACCTAAGCCCATCGACTGTTGGGGCCATTTCCTCATATTCAGCTTGCTTTGGGCCCTCACCTATCAACGACAGGGTCAAGTTTGGAAGGTCGGCCTTTATCGCCTTGAACACTGCAACAGCAGCATTCACACCGCTCCAATCATCCAGCCCACCAATATACAAAAGGTTGCGCATCGACTTTTTTTCTACCGGCTTTGAAACATGTAAAAACTGACGCGTCACCGTTTCCTCTGGGTAATCGTTGCCGACGATTGCCCGAAATTGCCGGAGACATACGTCAGACGCTGCGATCACACCTTTGACGTTCTTCAACTTATTCTTGAAACGGCGAGAACGCACCCAGCGCTTTAGCCGCTCTTTCAAGCTGGCATCGTCACAATCCCAACGCGCAGGCCAAAGCAAGGAATGAGCATAGTAAACAGTCGGAAAATCTTGGGCGAGCATCGGGATTATGTCAGGTGAAACACTTGGAGAAATTACCAGCAAATGCGGCTTAAAGGCCTGAATACGCGCCACGACTTGCCCAATTAGATTTGCGCTCGATGCGTCGAACCGTTCAATTTGCACGGGCTGTTCTAAAGGAGCTTTAGTGTCTTTAGTCGAGAATAATTGCCCTTGTGCCCCCAGCGCCTCAACAAGCTCAAAAAACATGCCAGCGTATGTGGCCTTTTGGCTTTTGGGATCGTGTACACCGTCGACCCAGTACTGTTGAACGCGTGCCACATCATTTGCCAACGAAAGATAACTGATCCGAGGCTTTTCATCTTCGACAAGCGCCAAATCATTCCGCAACTGCGTCCCAAAACCTTCAGGCAACTCGATGAATTTTTCTCGCTTAGATTTCGTCACGCTCAAATACCTACCGTTGCACTCAACCAACTTGTGCAAACGACCAAGAAATTGTCCAGACCTTCCGTTGGTTTGATACGCGTCATTGTTGGGGTTCAAAAAGGGATTAATGTCCACCCTAATCATGAACAGGAGACTTAGATGAGCACCTTTGACATCGTCACGACTTCACCCTTGGCATACTTATACGTCGAAAAAACCACCTCTATGGATCAAAACGAAATCGGCGTCGCAATGGGTGAAGGGTTTCAAACGGTTTACGGACACATGATGGTCAAGGGCATCACGCCTACCGGTGCTGCCCTTGCGGTTTATGTAACCCCGCCCAGTGAGACAATGACTTATCATGTTGGATTTGGGATATCCCAAAACGACATGGAAAAGGCTAACGATGAAGTAATGGGAGGCATTTTGCCCACGCAGCGCGTCGTGCAATTCACCCATAAGGGTCCATACTCAAAGCTTGGTGAGGTATATGAACGTCTGTCTAGACAGATGGAGGTTCAAGGACTTCAGTGTGTCGGTCCAAGTTGGGAAATCTACCTAAATGATCCATCGACCGTCACCGAAGCGGAGCTTTTGACCGAGATTTATATGCCAATAGGCTAGCTAGAACCGGTCTTTGACCAAATGTGCCATCGTTGCACCGGCTTCGTAAAACGCACCCTTTAGGCGGGTTACGCTTGTGGGGTTAGCGTTGACAGGCACAACAGGAAGAACTTCCTCATCGCCATCCAAAAGGCAGGGGGCCAATCGCTGACCAAATGCACTTCCTGGCCCGATACCGCGACCTGAGTACCCAAAACAGGCGTAGGCGTTTGGCCCGTGTCGCCAGATTTTTGGCAACTTCTCTTTGGTCATGGCAATACGCCCTTGCCAGAAATGAGTCAGATCGATTCCCTTAAGCTCGGGAAACACGTGGCCGAGTTTTCGGCGCAGCCATTTGCGATGCAAATTGCCACCCAAATGATCGAGTTGGCCCATTCCACCGATCACCAATCGACCGTCAGCATCTACCCGCCATGACGACATCACCTTGGCCGTGTCCCAACAGCCCTCGCCCCCCGGCATGATCCGCTCCCGCAAATCCTGCGGCAAAGGAACCGTTGCGGCCTGAAAATACGACACGGGAACAGATTTCAACGGATGGACCCAGCTCATCCGAAAAGGATACGCATTGGTCGCGATCAACAGCGATTTCGCCCGCACAAATCCCGACGGAGTCGCGACCTCCCACAAATTGTCGGACCAACCGACTGAAAGCGCGGGAGAATTCTCAAAGATCTGTGCACCGCGTTCGGTTGCTGCGCGCGCTAGCCCACGGGCATAAGCCTTGGGTTGGATGGTTCCGGCACGAGGATCTAACAGCGCACCGTGGAGTCGCTTCGCACCCGTTCGCGCGGCTGTTTCTTCGGCGTCCAACACGCGTACAGGCGCCCCAATCGCATCCATTTGGCGGAAACGTTCTTGGATGTCTTCAAAGCCAAATTTGGAGTGCGCACAATGAAGCGTTCCATTGCGCACTGGATCACACTCGATTCCATACTTGTCGATCCAACCGAACACCAACTCAGGTGCGTTCCCAAGTATCGACGTCAACCTCTGACCGATGGTCGATCCTAGCAAAGTGTCTATCTTCTCGGGTGGCAGCCAAAGACCAGCGTTCACCAAACCCACATTCCGACCAGAGCCACCGAAGCCAATTTCATGCGCTTCCAGTACCACAACGCCCGCACCACGTTCAGCGGCGGACAAAGCCGTGGACAAACCGGTATACCCGCCCCCGATAATGACGAGATCAGCATCAACATGTTCATGTAAGGCATCACTGGAAAAGCTTTCGCCCCCAGTGTCGTCCCACAAGTTATCTAACTGAGTGTCGCCCAAAGTCTTTTACACAATCCACACATTATTGGCGCGACCGTAAGGCCCAATTCGTGTCATTTCAATGCAGGTATTCCTAAAGCCGTTCGATATCGCCCTCAAGACGACCTTCGTGGAAGTTTCTTTCCCAGACATCGAATTGCCCCGCACTGATCGCTTGGCGCATACCACCCATAATATCTTGATAATATTGCAAATTGTGCCACGTCAAAAGCATCCCAGAAATCATTTCTTGTGATCTAAAGACATGATGTAAATACGCACGCGAATAGTTGCGGCACGCAGGACAGCTACAATTTTCATCCAGCGGACGTGGATCATCTTGATGGCGCGCATTTTTGATGTTCACCACCCCGTGACGCGTGAACGCTTGCCCAGTACGCCCAGAACGGGACGGCAATACGCAATCCATCATGTCGACACCGCGCTTTACTGCCCCGACAATGTCATCAGGCTTTCCGACACCCATCAAGTATCGCGGCTTGGCCTTGGGCAGCATGTCAGGCGCGTAATCTAGCACCCCGAACATCGCTTCCTGCCCCTCACCCACGGCTAGACCACCAATCGCGTAACCCTCAAATTCGACTTCGCGAAGTGCCTTGGCGCTTTCTTCGCGTAGTTCTTTTGTCACTCCGCCCTGCTGAATACCAAACAAAGCATAGCCTGGGCGATCACCGAAAGCCTCTCGAGAACGCTTGGCCCATCGCATCGACAGACGCATGGATTTGGCGACTTCCTCATCCGTCGCCGGCAACGCAGGACACTCATCAAAGCACATCACAATGTCACTACCGAGCAACTTTTGGACCTCCATTGAACGCTCCGGAGTGAGAACGTGCTTGGATCCGTCTATGTGGGATTTGAACGTCACACCTTCTTCGGTCAGCTTGCGCAAATCGGCCAATGACATCACCTGAAACCCACCGCTGTCGGTCAGGATCGGCTTGTCCCAGTTCATAAATTTGTGGAGACCGCCCAGACGATCAATGCGTTCAGCCGTTGGGCGCAGCATTAAATGATAGGTATTGCCTAACAAAATATCCGCACCGGTCGACGCCACGCTTTCGGGCATCATCGCCTTGACGGTCGCGGCTGTACCAACGGGCATGAACGCTGGCGTGCGAATATCCCCCTTTGGGGTCGAGATCACTCCCGTCCGCGCCTTGCCGTGTGTTGCTTGAAGATCAAAGGAAAACCGTTGCATGTCAGCCTCTCAAAATTACCAGCGCCCCGCATAGCCAAGTTAGTGAGACTCTGCAATCCAAAGCCAAATATCCGACGAGCGGAAACTTGCAGCCTTTCGGCGTATCACAGCTACAATTGTCATCGTACGCGCAGGGTCTGGACGCTGCGAATAGTGTACCCTATATAATCACTCAGGTAATACACAGGACACACCATGAGTCAGGCAACAGACCCCGTAGAAGGCGCCCCTTTGATCGCGCCATCCAGCACGGACCATCCGCTGTACGAAAAAATTGTCGAGGCTTGCCGCTCGGTCTATGATCCGGAAATTCCAGTCAATATCTATGATCTCGGACTGATTTATACTATTGATATAAATGAAGAAAATGATGTCTTGGTCATTATGACACTGACTGCCCCTGGCTGTCCCGTCGCCGGCGATATGCCGGGATGGATAGCGGACGCAGCGGGTCCAGTTGAGGGTGTAAAGACCATCGACGTGCAGCTGACCTGGGATCCACCCTGGGGCATGGATATGATGAGCGACGAAGCGCGCCTTGAACTCGGCTTTATGTAAGCCTTTGAAAGGATGACATAATATGTTTGGCATTCCCGGGAAACAGGCGGTCTCAATGACCGAGACTGCAGCTAAACAGATTCGCAAGTTGATGGACAAAGAAGGCCATTCTGGCCTTCGAATTGGTGTCAAAAAAGGTGGCTGCGCTGGCATGGAATATACCATGGACTACGTCGCCGACACCGATCCGCTTGATGAAGTAGTCGAGCAGGATGGCGCACGGGTTATGATCGCCCCTATGGCCCAGATGTTTTTGTTCGGCACGGAAATCGACTACGAGGTGTCACTTCTGGAAAGCGGTTTCAAATTCCGCAATCCCAACGTCTCGGACGCATGTGGTTGTGGGGAATCCATTAAATTCAAAGACATGGACGAACTTCAGGCAGAGAACTTTAAGCTTCCCTCCTAAATTTGCCCTTCATTTTCGACAGATCGCGACGACAAGGACCTTGACCCAAGGTCCGTCCATCGGCATCGACTTGGTCAATCATATCGGAGAATTACATGCCCAGAAAACTCGCGGCCGGAAATTGGAAGATGAACGGGGTTCAGGCCTCGCTCGGTGAAATTCGTACGCTGGCCGAAGCGCACGCTGGGTCTGAAATCGATATCCTTATATGCCCGCCCGCAACATTGGTTGCACAAGCCGCTGATCTTCAGGGCAATATTCAGATCGGTGGCCAAGACTGCCACTCCAGCAAAAGCGGTGCGCACACTGGAGACACTTCTGCTGACATGCTCAAAGATTGCGGCGCAGGCTACGTAATCGTTGGGCATTCAGAACGCAGGACGGATCACGGCGAAACCAACCAACAGGTTCACGACAAAGCCCTCGCCGCATGGGACGCCGATCTGATCGCCGTCATTTGCATCGGTGAAACCCTTGAAGAACGCGAAAGCGGCGAGACCAATCAAGTGCTTGCTAAACAGTTGGCAGGTTCAGTTCCTGAGGGCGCATTGGCAGCCAATACTGTAGTCGCCTATGAACCCGTTTGGGCCATTGGCACCGGTAAAATTCCAAGCTTTGAAGAAATCTCCCAGGCTCACTCATTCATCCGTGGCTTCCTTGCGTCGCAGAACGAAACCACCGAAGCGCATGGCATGAGCTTGCTATATGGCGGCTCAGTCAAACCGAGCAACGCTACGGAAATCTTTGCGCTCAATAACGTTGATGGCGCGTTGGTGGGTGGTGCCAGCCTGAAGGCTTCAGATTTCTCGGCGATCATTTCTGCATTAGAAGCAAGCGCTTAGGACAGCAAATGGAAACCGTCCACCAGTCGCCAACTGATCCTGATTTTGTACAGAACCCCTACCCTCGCTACGTCGAATGGCGCGAAAAGGGCCCGATGGTCTATTGGGAAGACTATAAGATGGTTGCGACCCTTGCGGCGAGCGTCACAAACGCCATCCTAAAGGACCGACGCTTTGGACGTGAAGTTCCACCAGAAGACGCGCCGACCTATCCTGATCGATTGAAACCGTTCTACGACATCGAAGCTCATTCAATGCTTGAGCTTGAGGCCCCTAAGCACACGCGCTTGCGCAGACTTGTCCTTCGCGCTTTTACATCTCGTCGAATTGCATCGATGGGCCCTGAAATTGAGGAACTGAGTCATTCCCTGATAGACAAGTTTCCTGACGAGCCCTTTGATCTGATCTCGGAATACGGCCAACCAATTCCTGTCATCGTGATATGCCGCCTTTTAGGAGTTCCCGAGGAAATGGCCCCACAGTTGCTACTGTGGTCCAATGCGATGGTCTCAATGTATCAGGCCCGCAGAACCCGTGAGATTGAAGATGCTGCGGCCAAAGCCTCGACCGAGTTCACTGACTTTATGCGCGGATACATCGAAAAACGTCGAAAAGCGCCAAGCGACGATCTGATCACCGAACTGATCCGCGCCGAAGAAGACGGTGATAAACTGTCCTCTGATGAAATGATAACGACCTGTATTCTACTATTGAATGCTGGGCATGAGGCAACGGTGCATACAATCGGGAATGGCGCCAAAGTACTGATAGAAAACGGCAATATTCCTGCTTGGATCGGTGAAAATTCGATCGAGAATACTGTGGAAGAAGTTTTGCGCTTTGATCCACCCCTGCAAATCTTCACTCGATATGCCTACGAAGACGTTACGATGGCCGATCACACGTTTAAACGCGGCGATCAGATTGCCTTGATGCTAGGGCATGCAGGGCGGGACGCGCAGATTGACGATGATCTAGACCTTTTTGACCCAACGCGCCATTCACCCACGCATGCAACCTTCGGCGGTGGTCTGCATTTTTGTGTTGGTGCACCATTGGCACGTCTTGAGCTGCAGATTTCTTTGAGGGTTTTGTTTGAGCGCTGCCCCGATCTTAAGATCGCGGAACCGGCCAAATACGCCAACCTCTACCATTTCCACGGTTTAGAACGTCTGATGGTGAGCAAACGCTAAAGCGCTTCAAGCGGCAGCATGGTTGTCGACTTGATTTGCTCCATAGACAGCAATGCGGTCACGTTGTGGACCTTCACCTCGGAAATTAGTGCCTGGTAAAACACATCGTAAGCGCGTGCATTCTTAACCTGCACTTTTAGGATGTAGTCGATGTCGCCGGCCAACCTGTGTGCTTCTAGAACTTCGGGTCTGTCTTGCAGGGCCGTTAAGAAATTCGCCTGCCAGTCGGCCTCATGTTCGCTGGTGCGGATCAAAACGAAGAAACACGCCTCAAATCCTAGTGTTTCTGCATCCAACAAAACAGTCTGCTGTTTGATCACGCCAGCGTCCCGCAACTTGCGAATCCTATTCCATACCGGGGTCTTGGAAGAGCCGACTTTGCGGGCAATTTCGTCTAACGACTGAGATGCATCGCGTTGTAGCTCTGCAAGGATTTTCTTGTCGATATCGTCTATACGGACTGACATTCCCTATTTCCCCCAAATTTTAGTGACCCGTTCCGACGAGTCGACAAACCAGAACATTTTTCCTTATTTGCCCCACACACTGGCGCAATACTGGGAATATTTCCTAAAATGGGGGTGAAGTAAACACCTCTGCAAGGAAGAACCTTATGTCACGTCGTTATCTGCCCAAGGTCATCACCGCCAACGCGCTTATCGAAGGCGACGTTGTTTATATGACAGCCAAAGGCATGTGGTCACGCTGTTTAAGAGACGCCGAAATCCTGAGCGATGAAGCGGACGCGCAGATACGTTTGATCGACGCGAGCGCGCAGTCAAAAGATGTCGTAGGGGTCTATCTGTCCGACGTAGAACCCGGTCCCAACGGTGCCGAACCGGTTCACTTCCGCGAAGATTTTCGCCGCACGGGCCCATCGAACTACCCCCACGGCAAACAAGAAGGTCAGGCGCATGTATAAGTATTCTGATTTTGATGCGGCTTTCGTCGCTGAACGCAATCGCCAATTTCGTGCCCAGGTGGGTCGGCGTGTGTCGGGTGCGTTGACTGAAGACGAGTTTAAACCGTTGCGCCTAATGAACGGTCTCTATTTGCAACTGCACGCCTACATGCTGCGCGTTGCTGTTCCCTACGGAACGCTAAACGGCACGCAAATGCGGCAGTTCGCGCATATCGCCGACACGTGGGACAAGGGTTATGGCCATTTCACCACGCGCCAAAACATTCAGTTCAACTGGCCAACTCTTAGTGACGTGCCCGACATCCTTGATGCGTTGGCGGACGTTCAGATGCATTCTATTCAAACCTCGGGCAATACAATCCGCAATGTGACGGCAGACCATTTTGCGGGTGCGACAGCGGATGAAATTGCCGACCCACGTCCAGTGGCCGAGTTGATCCGTCAATGGTCGACCGACCACCCAGAATTCCAATTCATGCCGCGGAAGTTCAAGATCGCAATCACCGGCAGTGAAAACGATCGCGCAGTCATCAAAGCGCATGACATTGGACTTCGCATCGTAGAACAAGACGAGGAACTTGGTTTTGAGGTTATCGTCGGGGGTGGACTTGGTCGTACACCGATGATTGGCAAAACGCTGGTTAGCTTCCTGCCTCGAGAATATCTTCTGCCCTATCTTGAGGCAGTGGTTAGTGTTTGGAATGAAATTGGCCGTCGTGACAACAAGTACAAAGCACGGATTAAGATCACGGTGCACGAATATGGCATCGACGCGATCCGTAACTTGGTTGCTGAGCGTTTCGCAGAGACTAAGCAAGAATTTTCGGGTGTGGACACGTCCTATTTGGCGCAGTTTGAGGATGCCTTCTCAGAGCCAGTGTATTCAAACCGTCCAGTCGATGTATACGACCTAGCCTATAGCAACGATCCCGTGTTTCGCAGTTGGGCGGACACAAACCTGACCGCACACCGTGCGGAAGGGTATGCGATTGCTACAATCAGTCTTAAGGCACATGGGCAAACGCCCGGCGATGCAACGGCTGAGCAAATGCGCGTGATGGCGTCACTCGCAGAGCGGTTTGGTCATGACGAGCTACGTGTCAGCCATGCGCAGAATATCATCCTTCCCCATGTCCACGTTGCCGACCTGCCACAAATCCACGCTGAGCTTTCTCAAGTTGGGTTGGCGACAGCTAATATTGGGTTGATCTCTGACATAATCGCCTGCCCCGGTATGGATTACTGCGCTTTGGCCACAGCCCGTTCGATCCCGATCGCACAAGAGATTGCAACACGTTTCGACGAGCTGAAACTTGAGCACGATATCGGACATCTTCAGATCAAAATCTCGGGTTGCATAAATGCATGTGGCCACCACCATGTTGCTCACATTGGCATTCTCGGCCTCGATCGGGCGGGCGTCGAAAGTTATCAAATTACGCTTGGTGGGGATGCCACTGAAAGCGCAACTATTGGCGAACGTGCTGGGCCCGGCTTTTCAGCAGCAAAGATCGTACCAGCCATTGAGCGTCTGGTTCTAGCCTATCTCGATCTACGCCAAACGGATGATGAGACCTTCCTCGAAACCTATCGTCGCCTTGGCCTAACGCCATTCAAAGCCGCACTCTATCCAGAGGTTAAAGCCCATGCAGCATGATATTGAGTTTACCCGTACAACCCCGTTTGCGAACAAAGCCCCCGAAGCTCCGACTGCGCATGAGGACAAAGTCTCGGGACTAAACGCTATCTTCAAAACTGCCGGTGCCCGTTCGGTGCTTAAGGCAAGCTTGGATAATGCAGACCTCGGTCGTGTGGCGCTGGTTTCCAGCTTTGGTGCGGATTCTGTGGTGCTTTTACATATGGCGTCGATCATCGACAAATCTCTGCCAGTGATCTTCATCGACACTGAGATGCTATTTCATGAAACACTAATCTATCAGGCTCAATTGACCATCGATCTAGGTCTTTGGAACGTGCGCATCATTCGCCCTGATGAGCACGAGACTAACGCCCGCGATCCCAAAGGCGATCTCTACCAAAGCAGCACACACGCATGCTGTTCTTTACGCAAAACCCGCCCGCTAAATCGAGCGCTGGAAGGGTTTGGTGGTTGGATCAGCGGCCGCAAACGCTTTCAGTCAGGCACGCGAGCCCAGCTTGATTACTTTGAGGCAGAGGAAACCGGGCGCATTAAAGTGAACCCACTGGCGCATTGGAGCCTTAAGGACATCAAAGCCTACATGGACGTCAACGATTTGCCACGCCATCCCCTGATTTCTAAAGGGTACCCGTCAATTGGGTGTGCCCCGTGCACGTCCAAAGTGGCCGAGGGCGATGATCCCCGATCTGGTCGCTGGAGTGGTTCAGCAAAAACCGAGTGCGGCATCCATTTGAGCGTGGGAGCAGCAAAATGAGTGTGATCGTAACTGACAATGGATTCCTGACCGACGATCTGTCTGTCCCCTTTGTGACCTTGGGCGACGCGGCAAATGACGTAGCCGCACTGGATGTTCCCTCAGATGCTTCGCCGTTGGTTCTTGCTGATTTCTGCAAAACCGCAAGCGTTATTCGCGTGGATTTCCCCAACTTCGCCGATGGCCGCGGCTTCACGATTGCGCGCCAGCTACGCCGGATGGGATTCACGGGCCGCCTACGTGCGCGGGGTCACATTATCGCGGACCAATATACGATGGCGCGCCGCTGTGGATTTGACGAAGTTGAGATCAGCGAAAGCCTAGCCAAACGCCAAACTGAACAGGATTGGACCTTTCGCGCCAATTGGCAACAACATGACTATCAGGCCCGACTTCGGGGCTGACGCGTGCCTCGAACTTGAGACATGTCAATGACCGATCCCATATAGACCTTTAAATCCGCAATTCAGATGATAGATGGAGGGGGCAATCGCCCCTGTTAAAATATGACCGAGCAAACCTCAGTGACCGAAGCCAAAGCAACACCCGTTCCCAAAGTCCCTACCCTGCCAGATGCGCAGACAGTGACCGAGGTTAAACATTGGACTGACCGACTGTTCTCATTCAAGTGCAAGAGACCGGCCTCTCTTCGTTTTCGTTCCGGCGAATTTGTCATGATTGGCCTGATGGGGGACGTGAACCCGAAGACCGGAAAGCAAAAGCCATTGCTGCGCGCATATTCGATTGCTTCGCCGTCTTGGGACGAAGATTTGGAATTCTATTCGATCAAAGTTCAGGACGGCCCGCTGACGTCTCGCCTTCAACATATTCAACCCGGTGATGAAATCATTCTACGCCCAAAACCTGTTGGCACGTTGGTCCACGACGCTTTGCTTCCCGGCAAGCGCCTTTGGTTCTTTGCCACTGGCACCGGTTTTGCACCTTTTGCGTCATTGTTGCGCGAGCCTCAGACCTATGAAGACTACGATGAAGTCGTCGTCACCCACACGTGTCGTGAGGCCGGTGAATTGACCTACGGACGCGAATTGATCGAGGCGCTGAAGGACGACGAGCTTCTAAATGAAGTGATCGGTGAAGGGTTCTGGAAAAAAATTAAGTACTACCCAACGACCACGCGCGAAGAGAGCGCCAAGATGGGTCGTATTACGGATCTGATGCGCTCGGGCAAGGCGTTTTCAGACTTGGGTGTGCCTGAAATTAACGCCGATACCGACCGTGCCATGATTTGTGGAAACATGGCATTTAATCTTGAAATCAAGAAAATGCTGGAAGATTACGGCCTTGAAGAAGGCGCGAATTCCGATCCAAAAACCTACGTGGTCGAAAAAGCGTTTCTCGACTAATCAGTCGATTTCTTGACGCAGACTGGTGGATGAATGTCTATTTGTTTGCGTGCTAGAGCCACCCTTTCACAAGGGCAGCGAAATGCTGTGATGCCCACCAATTTCACGGCCCTCTTGCATTACCGGCAAATCGAGACACATAGATAGTCAATCGCGCTTTGAACTTCGGTAAACGAAACAGGACACCCACATGCACGCAATACTCACCGGTGGCACTGGCATGGTCGGTGGCTCTGTTCTTCGTCAGCTTTTGGCCGATGACAGGATCACAAAGGTCACGTCGCTTTCTCGTCGCAGTACTGGCCTGTCAAATCCGAAACTGACCGAGGTGCTAAAAGTAGACTTCTCGAAGCCCGATAGTGTTGCGCCTCACATCACAGGCGCCGATATTTTGTTTCACTGTATCGCGACCTACGCACACACCGTCGACAAAGCCACTTACGAGACGGTGACAGTAGAATACTTTAGGACGATGTTGGCAGCCTTGGCCGCCGTTAACCCAAATGCCGCAGTCGTGCATTTTTCCGCCTCGGGCACGAACCTAAAAGAGAATAGCTGGTACAAAGCGCTCAACACTAAAGGACGTGCGGAAAAAGTTCTTTGGGCGTCAGAGTTTCCCCGCCGTATAGCCTATCGGCCAGCTGGCATCATTCCAACGCGGGCAGAGAACGTCAAAGGTATTCCCGACCAAATCTTCAAGCTGATCTTTCGCGTTTTTCCCTTCATCGGAACAGATTCTGACCAACTTGCGCGCGCCGTTGTTGGCTTCGCATTGTCGGATGGCAAAGATGGTACGATTCTAAAACACCCCGATATTGCTAAGCTGCTACGTGCCTAAATCGCATTTCCCGCTCTAATAAGGGCATCTTTACCAATTGAGCGTTCATTAACCGCTTGTGTCACCTTTGGGCGCAGAATAAATTGCGTTCAGAATATATCCACAACTGAAGGAAGAAACCCATAGCCCGCAGACCTCATAACGCACCGCCGCAACGTGAAACCGGCCCACGCGTAAACCAAAAAATCCGATCCGCTGAAATCCGCCTAATTGGTGCGGAAGGCGAAAACGTTGGTGTAGTTCATCCCGCCAAAGGCATGCAACTGGCTGAAGAAGCCGGTCTTGATCTGGTAGAAATCTCGCCAAACGCCGAACCGCCTGTGTGTAAGATCATGGATTTCGGCAAGTTCAAATACGAACAGCAGAAACGTGAATCTGAAGCTCGCAAAAAGCAAAAGATCATCGAGGTTAAAGAGGTCAAGTTCCGTCCGAATACGGACACGCATGACTATGAAGTCAAAATGCGGAACGTGGTGAAATTCCTAGAGAACGGTGACAAGGTCAAAGTGACCTTGCGTTTTCGTGGTCGCGAAATGGCACACACCAACTTGGGTCGTGAACTGCTTGAGCGCGTAGCCGTGGACATCAAAGAAATCGGTAAAGTCGAAAATATGCCGAAGATGGAAGGTCGCCAAATGGTCATGATGATTGGCCCCCTTCCTAAGTAAGCTGATTGTTTACGTCTTGGAAACGCCGCCTTCTGGGCGGCGTTTTTGTTTCCAAATCCCTTTGATTCATTAATACATTTGGCGCCAAGTCAGATTTCGACCACATTTCGATCCTTTTTTCATCAAAGTTTGGTGACACTCATGGACCTGCAACAACAGAAACCAGAGTGTCAAAATGACAAATTTTATCAAAAATCGAATCAAACAGTTCTGGTCCGCCTGTGATGGCTCGGCAACTATAGAAACGGTCCTTATCGTTCCGGTATTTATGTTGCTAATGTTCGTAACCGTCGACGCCGCGCTAACTTTTTCTAACCACACACAGGTTATGCGCACTGTACATGACGTGAACCGTCAGTTGTCCGTTGGTAAACTGTCATCTGAATCAGATGTCGTTTCCGAGATTCAGGCCCAACTGCTTCGTCTCTCACCCAATGCGACGATTACGGCGCTGATCGATAACGGCACCATCACCAGCAATGTGAGTTTCCCGCTCTCCGATATCTTAGCCTTCGGAAGCATGACTAATTTTGATGAGTACACGCTGAACGTCGAGGCCACTAACTACATCGAATACTAATATGGGGAATGCGAAATGAAACCTCTGCCAAGGTTTGCACGTCTACTGAAAAAAGAGGAAGGGAGCATGACTCTCTTCGGTCTCTATTTCATCGCAATCGCACTCGTGATCGGTGGCTACGCTGTCGATATGGCCTCGGTCAACGTTTCACGTGAGAGGTTGCAGGCGACGGCTGACGCAGTTGCACACGCTGCAATCTACAATCGCGATTCAGAATCTGAAGACACATCCGTCGCTGCGGCCCTAGAACTCGCTGAAGAATGGATGCCGTTCGCCAACTACGGTACCGTTATTGAAAGCACTGACATCCAGTTCGGTTCGTGGGACTATGAAACCAGCACATTCACCGAAGGTTCTGGTTCGTCCGACGCCGTAAAAGTCACGGCAACACTGTCAGATGCACGTGGAAATCCCGTCCGCGCAGTGATGTTGAAGCTTACCGATGACGATTCTTGGGATCTAACAGCAGAAGCCGTGTTCACCACCTATATCCCAGACTGCCTTCGTGAAGGTTTTGTCAGCGAAGGCGTGGTCGACCTGCAGTCCAACAATAGCTTTGCCGCTGGATTCTGCGTCCACTCGAATTCATACGTATCATTGAATAATAACAACGACTTCGGCGCAGGTACTGTCGTTTCGATGCCCAACGCAGACGATCTTGATATAAACAGCAACGGCTTTCGCAAAAATCCAGGCCTTGAAGCCGCGCTACGCGAGGGCAGCTACAATATCCGCATCCTGAACAAGATTGACGATATTATCAGTGGATTGCTCTATGCCAACGATGCCTATTTGCCTGACTACATTTCAGGCGCGGCGTGGCTGGGTATCAACAACCTAAGTCTGACGGCCAGTGAATTTACTCCGGGACGCGTTCACTATCTTCTTTGTTCATCAGGTAACACTGCAAACTTCAATTTGGGCGGCGAAACGCTAAGTGAAATCGTCCTGATCACGAACTGCAAAGTGTCCCTGGGCAATGGAAGTGTGATCGAAGATTCAATCATCGCAAGTACGGATACCTCTAGCACTTCGATTACTGGGCCAAGCAATATCCAAATTGGCGCGGCCGACGATTGCACCAGTGGCGGAGGTGCGACTTTGATCAGCAAAGGCGGCATGAAATTCTCATCGGGCCTTGCGCTTCACGGTGGTCGATTGATCGCTGCTGGAGATATCAAGTTCGCTGCTCAGGCATCAGGTATCAAAGGTGCATCTATTATCGCAGGCGGTGAAATCGACGGAACCTCCAACACAACAATGGAGTTCTGCGGCAGCGGAATGGAAGCCAACTACGAGGCGATGTACTTCCGCCTCGCATCCTAAAACTATAACGGGCAGTAAAGAATTGGGCGTCAGAGAGAGCTGGCGCCCTTTTCTATTTGGTGCGTCGGTTGCGTGGCTGCGGTCGCGACGGAATTTCTTTTAGTAGCCCGCCAACACCCATAGCTGAAATGTCATGATCGCGAACTTCGATCCCGCAGACTGTCCTGCTGAGAATCCAGTCAGTGCCATTCAATGCTGGTGACCTTGCGCAGCCCGGTAACCCTATAATCGGACGCGTTCCAACTAATCCTATAAAAAGCAAATTGCCCGGATCGACCGGCATTCCAAACCGCTCAACCCGCCCCCCGGCCCGACAAACGGCCGAAGGTGCGACGTCGCGTATGTCCGAAGTCGCCGTTGCCGTTAAAATCAGCACGAGATCTTGATCCAGTTCGGTCAGAATTTTGGTAATAGACTGTTCGTCATGGGCAACAACCTCGACCCGTTCTAGCGCTACTCCCCAACGTCCAAGTCGTGCTCTGACGGCTTCCGTTCCCTTGTCCGAACGCAAACCGTCCGTGCTGGTCACGATCAGCGCTGCGGTTAAAAGGCTCGGAGGTACCAAAGCAATCGCATCTTTCAAGATTGCCGCAGCCTTGACCACATCCCGATGCTCGACGCCAAACGAAATAACCTTAATCGTCGCCAGCAACTTTCCTTGGTCAGCCATGTGAAAGTCCGGGACTGTTGCCAATGTTATCATCGGGTTAATCTGGTTGAAGGCATTGATTTTTTCAGCATTGACGCGAACCACGCCAGAAGTTTTGGCCAAAAGGTTTGCGCGCCCCGTAAAAGCGTCTGAAACGCCAAGCGTTGAGCTGTTCCGCGATATTTCGAAACCGGCGGCTAACTGGGATGCTGCTGTGTTTTCATCCACCTCACCGTCTTCTAGCTGCGCCACGACGACTTCGGCTATTTCGGACGATTCCAACAATGCGATATCGCTTGCGTCAAGAACCTTCCCTTTACGCAACCGGATCGCGCCGCCACGGACAGAGTGGGCAAGAATAGCGCCCAGCGCTTCACCGATTGGAACAGGACCAAACTTCAACGCGACTTCCTAAGAACCGCTGTCATCTCAGCAAGGATTGAAACCGCAATTTCGGCCGGCCCACTTGACCCAATATCCAACCCAACAGGTCCATGAATTCGAGCGATTTCTTCGTTTGTGAAACCGGCTTTGGCCAACCGTTCAACCCGACTGGCGTGGGTACGCTTAGATCCCAGTGCGCCTATGTAAAAGACGTCTGATTTCAGTGCTGAGTGAAGCGCAGGATCATCTAGCTTTGGATCATGGGTCAATAGCACGACCGCGGTTCGCGCATCTAAAACGATCGCGGTTAAAGCTTCATCTGGCCAATCATGAATCAGTGTTTCCCCTGGGAACCGAGTGTTAGACGCAAAGGCTTCTCGAGGATCGATAATAATCGGGTCGTATCCGGCAATACGCGCCAAGGGGACCAGCGCTTGTGTTATATGGACAGCGCCTACAACAGCAAGACGTAAACAGGGGTTATGAATTGTAATGAAGGTCTCACGGTCGTTTTCAAAACCTGAACGATCTGCGCGAAAACGATCACCGTATTCGGCCACGTCCACAAGCCGTCGAACGCCTGTCGCAACATTGAACCGGTACCCAATGGCCTCGCGCTTCTCGCGGTGTGCAACAAGAGCTTCAAGGTCATTCAGCGGCAAAATGGCCCCGACGGGTTCAACCCAAATACGGATCGTTCCACCACAGGCCAACCCGACGGAAAATGCATCCCCGTCAGATACCCCATATTCTAACAAACGTGGCTGTCCATCTTCGATAGCATCAAGTGCCTCGGCCACGACGGCACCCTCAACACATCCACCTGAAACGGACCCTGCCATTTCGCCAGCGCCACTGATGGCCAACAACGAGCCTGTTCGACGGGGTGCACTGCCCCAAGTTTCCACGACTGTCGCCAAGGCCGCACCCTTGCCTTCGCGATGCCATTTCAAAGCCTGTTCTGGAATATCGTCAAAGCGATTCATTGCCGTTCCCTCTCACATGAGAGGATAGTGAGCGTGTCGCACGCAAGTTTCAACCAAGCTGCGTGACCTTTTGCAACCAATCGCGAAAGGCGGCCAGAGCTGGATACTCTGCACCACTTTTTGGCCAGACGAGATAGTAGGCCCCGTCATGCACGGGGCGCACATTTGGCAAGGTCATGAGGCGCCCTTCTTCAAGATCAGAATCCACTAGATAGGTCGGCATCAGCCCAACCCCGAGACCTGCCTGAACGGCCTGCTGCATCGTCGCAAACTGGTCAACAACCAACGCGGGGGCATCCCCTGCTTCGATTTCGTGGGCATCCAACCACGTGCGCCACGCCGACTGGCGAGTTTGAAGCTGCAGACGGGGCAACGCCGCAAGCTGTTGCGCCGTCATTCCAGATTGATAGAGATCTGGAGACACCACTGGGACGACCTCTTCGTCCCACAGTTTTAGTGCGTCAGTGTTTGGCCAATTATCGGTTCCGTGATGGATCGCTCCATGAAAATCCTCAGATGCAAAACCAAATGGCTCGATGCGCGTGGCCAAGTTCATTGTGATCCCCGGGCAATCGCGTAGGAAGTCTGGCAATCTGGGGGCCAACCAATGCGCCCCAAAAGCGGGCAAGATTGCAAGGTTCAATGCCCCACCTTCAGGATTTGCCTGCAATGCAATAGTGGCGTTGCTGATCTGGTTCACTGCGCCGCGCACGTTCTCGGCGAAAATGGCCCCTTGGAGTGTAGGTTCAACCCCCCGCCCCGATCTTTGCAGCAAACTCACACCAAGCAACTGTTCTAGCTTCTTAAGCTGCCTACTAACTGCACCCTGCGTCAGGCTTAGTTCGTGCGCGGCTTTAGTGACGGATCCAAGCCTTGTCACTGCCTCGAATGCCGTCAACCAACCTATTGGGGGAATATGTCGTCGTGATGTGTTCATATATTCCATTTTGTAATGCATTTATTCCAATTAGTCGATTTTTTTACCGGATATATTCCTATATGGCCGTACCAATCTATACACTTTGGATATCGAAGGAACCCACATGTCGCTAAAAGCCAAAGACGCCCCAGACCTGTCTAGCTTCAATTGGGAAGACGCCCTGCGCCTTGAAACGCAGTTGACCGAAGACGAACGCATGCTTCGCGACGCGGCCCGCCAGTTTGCACAAACCGAACTGCAGCCCCGCGTCATCAAAGCCTACGCCGAGGAAGCTTCTGCGCCCGAATTGTTCCCGTTGATGGGCGAGGCTGGATTGCTTGGCGTCACCGTTCCCGAGGAATACGGCGGTTTGGGCGCTGGGTATGTCGCCTATGGTCTGATCGCGCGTGAGATTGAGCGGGTCGACAGTGGTTATCGCTCGATGATGTCCGTACAAAGCTCGTTGGTGATCTATCCAATCTACGCTTATGGCAGCGAAGAGCAGCGTCAGAAATACTTGCCGGGCTTGTGCTCGGGCGAACTGATCGGCTGCTTTGGCCTGACTGAACCTGACGCAGGCTCTGACCCCGGCGGTATGAAAACCCGCGCTGAAAAGACTGATACTGGGTACAAACTGACCGGCAACAAAATGTGGATCTCAAACAGCCCATTTGCTGATGTTTTCGTCGTGTGGGCAAAGTCCGAGGCACACGGCGGCAAAATCCGTGGTTTCGTGCTTGAAAAGGGCATGAAGGGCCTGTCTGCACCTAAGATCGAGGGCAAGCAGTCGCTTCGCGCGTCAACCACAGGCGAGATCGTCATGGAGGGTGTTGAGGTCGGCGATGACGCATTACTGCCTAACGTTCAAGGGCTCAAAGGCCCGTTTGGATGTCTCAATCGTGCACGATACGGCATTAGCTGGGGCGTTCTTGGCGCTGCTGAATTTTGTTGGCATGCATCTCGCCAGTACGGGTTGGATCGCAAACAGTTCAACAAGCCCTTGGCACAGACGCAGTTGTTCCAAAAGAAGCTGGCAGACATGCAGACCGAGATCACGCTTGGCCTTCAGGGATCGTTACAGGTTGGTCGCTTGATGGACGCCGCAGATGCTGCCCCCGAGATGATCAGCATTATGAAGCGGAACAATTGCGGCAAAGCGTTGGATATTGCGCGGATGTCGCGCGACATGCATGGCGGCAATGGTATCTCTGAGGAATTTCAGGTCATCCGCCATATGATGAACCTTGAAACCGTGAATACCTATGAGGGCACACACGACGTTCATGCCCTAATCTTGGGTCGCGCGCAGACTGGCCTTCAGGCGTTTTTCTAAGAAACGGGTGGCGGGGGAAACCCCGCCTTCCCAACATTGACTTCCCACCGGTCCCATCTACGTTGGGCGGATGGGGTATGATTACGATGCACTATACGGTGAAACACTTAACGCGCTGGGCGAACCCTCCAAAGCCTTTGTCACATTTTTTAACAAGCTCGACAGGCGGAAGCTCCGGGTTCTAGATATTGGCTGCGGTCAGGGGCGTGACGCGATCTTCATTGCGCGGCTCGGCCATCACGTCACCGGCATAGATATCTCGGCCAATGGTATTCACGATCTGAATGATGCCGCCAATTCTGAAAATCTCGACATCATTGGTATCACCATCGATCTGATGAGTTTTCAACCTGACAGCTTATTCGACATCCTACTGATCGACCGCACCCTGCACATGCTGCCCAAGCCAGCGCGTAGCCCAGCGCTGGCGCGATTGCTTGATTACCTCAAACCAAATGGCTGGGCGCTGATCGCGGATGAAACCAAGAACTTTGACGCCTTTGAACAAGCCATGAGCGCGCATGCGCGCAACTGGAACGTTACCAAACGCGCTCGCGGCTATTACTTCGCGCAACTCTTGGATAGCTAGTCGAGATAGCACATCTCATCAAAAGTCATGTCGTTCTCGGCTGCCCATTCCGCCTCCAAATCCAGTGCCTCTTCGACCAAAGCCTGAAAATGTTCGGAATGCACTTCAGGGACGTAGTTCTCGCTGACAAAATATCCGCAATGCAGCCGAAATTGCAGCAGCGCGTTGTAGTTCCAACTTTCTTCATCTGGTACAAACTCAAACACCTGCTCAAGCGTCTGAGACATGATCTGCATGTACCAGTAAAAACCTTCATATTCGAGAGCCGTCAAAGGTTCGTCCCGCAATCCCGGCTTTGAATACAGCGGGTTGTTCATCGAAATTTCCATGAAGTTGTAGTACGACTGTTTGGCCTGACGTTCGCTCTCGATCCGCGATTGGGTGACGTATTGGCCATAAGCGATGACGAACGCCCCGATTGTGATGCCGGTCGCAATCAAACCGCCCATCGTATCAATCGGAATATGGTGCCTTTTTAACCAACCAAACATATCGCGCCCCTTTTTCCCGCCTATCTTCTGGGGAAGATTAGCACCAAACGTAGGTCCGAGATACAGATTAGAACCTGACGTCTAGTGGTCGTCGTTTAGAGCCGACATCATTTCGTGGACAGCTTGCATCCCACGCTCCGCCATTGCCGAGACCTCGGCGGCATGTTGGTGCATCGCCTCCACCAGCTCTTGGTCGTCCGAGGTTTGCAACACGACTATGCCTTCGTCTGTAACATCAATCTCAGTGACCAGCGCCTCTGCGCGCTCAAAGAAGATATCAAGGGTTGGGCTTTGGATCATGATTTGCGGATCGTCTTTCTTTTCCACGCGACCGATCATACCCACAACGTGGCTAACCAGTGCCTCCATCGTTGCAGAGTCGGTAGAATTGGTAACGGTTTTGATCCCGTTTGGCAGGTTAACAACAGTTCGCGTGATCGTCTGAAAATTATTGAACATCGCGGCGATTTCACCGCTTTCCTCTGCGCTTGCATTCAGCCCACGAAGGCCTGGCATGTCCACCTCATCATGCTCAGTATGGTTTGAACCGCCGTGCATCATGCTTTGCTGTTCACCGCCATGATGCTCGGCGTGCATCTTGGCATAGCCCCCGCCTTCAGTCTTCATGTGTGACACGGCGACGTAAGCGCCGATACCCGCAGAGGCCACAAGTGCGATAGCCGCCCCACCGATGAACAGTATTTTTGAACCCATGTGCACAATCCACTTATGAAAAACTAAATTTGCGTCTAGGTGTCGGAAGTACCGCATTCATCACATTCAGTAAAGAGAATACAATGTTACGCCTGCCTAAGACAATGAAAGCCGTGGTTACAACCGGAAACGGTGGTTACGATAAGCTCGACTATTGCGATGTACCAACGCCTGCCATTAGCGAAGGTGAAGTGCTTCTTCGCGTGCTGGCTGCAGGTGTGAACAACACGGAAATCAACACACGGTTGGGTTGGTATTCTTCTAGCGTGACCGCAGACACCAACAGCACCTCAGGCGTTCAGTCAGAAGTAGGCGAACAAAAAGCGGACGGCGGGTGGAATGCGGCAACGCCGTTCCCATTAATCCAAGGTACCGATTGCTGTGGTGAGGTTGTTGCTTGCGGCGATGGTGTAGACAATGAGCGTCTCGGAGAACGCGTACTGGTTCGCGCTTGCATGCGCCCGAATGGATACAACGTGATGGACAACGTCTGGATGGCCTCGGACTTTGATGGCGCGTTTGCACAATACGTCAAAGTCCCAGCATCCGAGGCTTTCAGCGTGCACTGCGACTGGACCGACGCCGAACTCGCGACAATCCCCTGTGCCTATGCAACGTCGGAAAACATGTTGCACCGCGCAGCTCTCAAAGCTGGTGAGACGGTTTTAATCACTGGCGCCTCTGGCGGCGTTGGGTCAGCGACTGTTCAACTGGCCAAGCGTCGAGGCACTAACGTCGTCGCCATCACGAGCGCATCAAAAATAGAGATGGTGCGCGGCCTTGGTGCGGATGTTGTACTGGACCGAGACGCCGATTTGAGTGACAAGCTTGGCGAAAGCAGCGTTGATGTGGTCGTAGACAACGTCGCCGGAGACGGGTTCCCAACCATGCTGAAAGTGTTGAAACGCGGTGGCAGGCTTGTATCTTCGGGTGCTATCGCAGGTCCAATCGTCGCTCTCGATATGCGCGATATGTACCTCAAGGACATCCGCCTTGTCGGCTGTACAGCTTGGGACGAGCCAGTCTTTCCAAATCTGATTAGCTACATCGAAAGCGGTGAAATTCGCCCGCTGCTAGCAAAAACCTTTCCCCTAAGCGAGATCGCGATAGCGCAACAGGAATTCATGGAGAAAGCCCATCTCGGTAACTTCGTCCTAATCCCACCGCAAGATTGATCGCAATTAGGCACCGTTAACGTCCTTCCCCTATCATTGACCGCGAATCCCGTGCATGGCATTGTCGTCGGAACAATAAACGCCAGAAAAACAGGCGTGGTTCGAGCAGTTAGTAGGTATCCCGATGGGGCAGTTCCGCCAAATGGTGGCACCATGCGCATAACCGCAGTCACATGCGTCAAGAACGAAGGCCCTTTCCTGCTGGAATGGATCGCCTTTAATCGTTTGCTTGGCGTAACGGATTTCCTTTTCTATTCAAACGATTGCACAGACGGAACGGACAATCTGCTTGATGCGTTGGCTGAGCGTGCCGGAGTGGTGCATTTGCCAAATCCTGCGCAAGGACGGAACTATCAGATGGAGGCGTTAAAAAACGCTGCTCAACAGGACATTGTGCGCGATGCGGATTGGGTCTGGATCGCAGACGTCGATGAGTTTCTTGATATTCACGTTGGCGACCACACTATACCTGCATTGATTGAAACCTCGGGCGACCCCCATGCGATCAGCGTCACATTCCAGTTCATGGCAAACGGTGGGGTCGATGCATTTGAGGATCGCCCTGTGATCGAGCAATTCAACCGGACCCATAATCCAGACATTTGGAACGACGAAACGGCACAAGAAGTTAAAACCCTTATCCGCAAAGATTTTCCTCTGCATTATTATGGCGCACATCGCCCATTTTTTCGCTCGATCTTGTCTAAGAACCGTCGGCCAGATTGGACCGATGGCTCGGGTCGTGAGGTGCCAATCAAATTCAAGATGGCCGAGAACAAGCGGCGCATCCGGAAGTTTCCGGCAAAAGGCGGCCGAGAGTTCGCAACACTGAACCACTACGCGCTTCGCTCGCTTGATAGCTATTTAGTTAAAAATGACCGCGGCGACGTGAACCGAGAGAACCGCAATTTCGACGACACTTACTGGCGTGAGCGAAATGACCAAGGGTGGGAAGATCAATCGATCCATCGCTATTTGCCCGACCTGAACGCGGCGTTGACTGAGTTAAAATCTGATCCCGAAATCGGTCGCCTGCATGACGAGGCCGTCGTTGCACACAAGAAAACGCGTGATCGTCTGATGGCAGATCCAGACCATGCAACCCTTGCCGAGCGGCTGAGATCACTACCGACCCTTCCCCCAAAAGAGCTAGAGTTGATCGCAATGCTAGAGGGCGCATCATGAGCGATCTCAAAGTCATCAACCTCGGTCTGCCAAAATCCGGGACAACTACTCTTGGCGAAGCACTTGCCCGCGCCGGTTTGAAGGTCGCCGATTGGCGCATCCGCAAAGGGCAGTCTCCAAACGACGAACTCGCACGTCGATTTGTTGGGAAACTTATGTATGAGGGTTACTTCGAAGAGGGTGATCCCCTTGCCCGTATGCCAGATTTCAACGCATTTACCGAAATCGACATCGTGCGCAATGGGCTAAACTTATGGCCTCAGACAGACTGGGGGTTGTTGCAGTCGGTCAAAGACAACCACCCAGACGCCAAATTCATCCTTACACATCGCGACTCGGTTTCTTTGTCTGACAGCATGGGGCGGTGGTCAAATCTCGGATCATTTCGGCTACCAAACTCAGCGATCCCGGGCATGCCTGAGGGCTATGGCGGAACTGACGAAGAGCGTATTCGTTGGATTGAGGGTCACTATAGTTTCTG
>ERZ1046740.708-NODE-708-length-26632-cov-12.174738_pt1 | contig 26632 bp, 24 predicted proteins | sample MGYA00383093_ERZ1046740 | MGnify/ENA primary metagenome ERZ1046740 (study PRJEB29581, sample SAMEA5548363) | metagenome | biome: marine; feature: coastal; material: water | depth 25 m | study: Short-term variability in the microbial, nano- and picoplankton... | reverse complement strand
ATTGCTTATGTTATGGGTTATCAAGGAATTGGTTGGCTAGAAAGATCCGAACGTGAAAAAGAAGAAAACGTTTCTAAATTGATTAAAAACATGAGGATTAAGCCCAATGATGTTATCGCTGATATTGGAGCAGGTTCTGGTTATCATGCATTTAGAATGGCCTCTTTAGCTCCAAATGGTTTAGTTTATGCTGTAGATATTCAAACTGAAATGTTGATGGCTATTGAAAACAAAAAAACTCTTAGTAAAATTAGTAATATTGAAACAATTCTTGGAACTGAAAAAAGTGTTGAAATACCTATAAATTCAGTTGATAAAATTTTAATGGTTGACGTATATCACGAGTTTAGTTTTCCAGTAGAGATGATTGCATCAATGAAAAGCGCATTGAAATCCAATGGACAATTATTTTTAATCGAATACAGGGCGGAAGATCCATTAGTTCCAATAAAAACTATACACAAAATGAGTGAAAATCAAGCTGTTAAAGAAATGAAAGCAGCTGGTTTTAAACTTCTAAAAAACATAGAGAATCTTCCTTGGCAACACTGTATGGTTTTTGTAAAAAATAATTAATAAGATTAAATGAATTCATTAGAACAAGAAATTACTGTTACAAAAAATGATTTAGATGATTTGAATCATGTTAATAACGTAATATACATTCAATGGATACAAGAAATAGCAAAAAACCATTGGAAAAATCTAGTTTCTAACGAAATATTAAATAATTACTATTGGGTTTTGTTAGAACATCATATTCAATATCATAACCCTGCCTTTTTAGGTGAAAAAATAAAAATAATAACCTACATCGAAAAAACTGAAGGAGTTAAATCGAGCAGAGTAGTGGAAATATACAAAAAGAAAACCAACCAATTATTAGTAACTTCTAAAACAATATGGTGTTTAATTAATGCAAATACAAATAAACCAAATAGAATTAATGAAGAAATTAAAAAAGCTTTTAGTTAATATTTTGAATATTAAATATCTTTTACTGTTATTTATTATTTTTTCGTCTTGTGATCTTAATACATACGATGAATATCCTATTAGTGAAAAAGTTACTGTAAATGATATTACCCTGCCAAAGGGGTTTACTATTTCTAAACTTTATGAGCCAACAGAAAACGAACAAGGATCCTGGGTTAGTTTTGCTAAGGATGATAAAGGGAATTTTTATGCATCTGATCAATTTGGAAGTATTTATAAAGCAACAATTAAGAAATCTAATGGAAAAGATAGTCTTTATGTAAAGGAATTAAATTTGAATGTTGGTTTGGCTCAAGGTTTATTATTTCATAACAATGAATTATTTGCTTTAGTTAATTCTTATGATGAAAAAATTAAAAGTGGTTTGTATAAGATTATTGATTCTAACAGTGATGGCGAATTAGATACTGTTAAAACATTAAAAACCGTAATAGGTAATGGTGAGCATGGGCCACATAGTATTGAACTGTCTCCTGACAGAAAATCAATGTATATGGTTTTTGGTAATCATACTGACATTCCAAGTGATGTACATGGTCGTGTACCTGAGGTTTGGGGAGAAGATAATTTATTGCCAGTAATTAAGGATCCAAGTGGTCATGCAAATTCAAGAAAAGCCCCTGGTGGTTGGGTGGCACAAACAGATTTTGAGGGTAAAGATTGGAGTTTGATAGCTGTGGGGACAAGAAATACATTTGATATAGCTTTTAATCGCGATAATGAATTGTTTGGTTTTGATTCTGATATGGAGTATGACCTTGGAATGCCTTGGTATAGACCAATTCGTTTAAATCATGTAACTAGCGGATCAGATTTTGGATGGAGAACAGGAACTGGTAAATTTCGAGATTATTATCCTGATAATCTTTCGGGAATCGTCAATCTGGGACAGGGTTCCCCAACTGGTTTATTGAACGGAAGTGGATTGAAATTTCCTGCATATTATCAAAATGGATTGTATTTGTTTGATTGGAGTTATGGAACAATGTATCATGCTAAATTAACTCCCAAGGGCAGTTCTTTTGATGCTGAGGTTACTGAATTTATTTCTGGTGTGCCATTACCATTAACAAATGGAATAGTAGGAGATGATGGTGCATTATACTTCTTGACAGGTGGCAGACGTCTTGAATCTGGGTTGTATAAAGTAACTTACGAAGGTGAATTACCGTCGGAAGTACTAGAATTAGAAGAGCGTTTAAAAGGAAAAAAAGATAGAGAATTAAGACATGAACTTGAACGATTACATATCGTACCTAACCCAGAAAAGGTGTCTTTTATCATAAAACATTTAGATAATAAAGATCGTGCTATTCGCTTTTCAGCAAGAGTAGCCTTAGAGCATTTAGACTTATCACACTGGAAAGATGAGATTAAAAAAAATAATTCCGTTGAAACAAGCTTAGAATTAGCATTAGCAATTGCACGTCATGGCGATGATGACACAAGAATTCAAGCTCTTTATACTTTAACAAAAATTAATTGGAACAATCTTAATGAAACTAATAAATTAAATTTTATAAGAACAATTGATTTATTAATGTTAAGATTTGATGGTAGTTTGCCAAATGAAATAAAAGAAAAAATAAAAGAATTATTCTTGCCATCTTATTTGGTAAGTTCTGAAGCAGTGAACATGGAATTATGTAAGACTTTAAGTTATTTACAGGTAGAAGAAATTATTGATTTAACATTACTAGAAATGGAAACGAATACCTCCTTAGCGGGTATGAAAGAAATCTATTTATCCAGTGATATTTCTAACAGAAGTGAACAATACGGAAAAGACGTAGAAAATATGTTAGCAAATATGCCAAATCAACGTAATATAAGTTATGCCCATAGTTTAAGTTACCTTAAAAAAGGTTGGTCTAGTACAGCTAGGGAGCGTTATTTTCAGTGGTTTGGTAGTGCGCTTCAAAAAGCTGGTGGTAAAATGTATTTAAAATTTATTAAGGCTATTCAAAAAACAGCATTGGAAAATGTTCCTTTACTAGAAAGAGACTATCTTTTAGAATTAACTGAAGTTGCTGCTAAACGCAATTCAGATGACATAAAGGATGTAATACAACCAAAAGGTCCAGGAACTAATTGGACAGTTGAATTATTGATGTCTGCTTATGAAAAAAATTATAAAAATGCCAGTTATGACAGTGGTAAAAATATGTATAAGGCTACTTTGTGTATTTCATGCCATAGTATGAACGGAGAAGGAGGAGTTTCAGGGCCTGAATTAACTCAAATAGGATCAAGGTTTACGGTTGATGCCATAGGAGAAGCAATTATCAATCCATCTGGAACAATAGGTGATAGGTATCAGTATTCAAACTATTATTTGACTGATGATTCTATAGTCACTGGAATAGCCGTAAATGAAGATGAAAAAAATATCGAAGTTAGTATAAGTCCTTTTGCAACTGATGTTACAGTCAATGTTAGAAAAGATAAATTAAAAAAGATTGAATTATCAAAAATTTCTCCAATGCCTTCGGGTCTTATCAACAGACTTAACGAACAAGAGTTAACAGATTTAATTGCCTATATGCTTTCAACTGGAGATCCAAAAAAGATGAAAAAATGAAACATTTCGTGGTGTTAAGTAAACAAAATAAAATCAAAAATTTAATTTTATTTATTCTGTTTGTGATTTTTGCGGTTTTACAATTAAATGATCCTGATGGTTTGTTGTGGTTTTCTATATATTTTATTGTATCACTTATATGTTTATACAACACCTTTAAGGCTATTCCCAAGTCTATTTTGATTTTTTCAATTACAGCTTTAATAACTTATTCTGCGTTTCATTTTTCATTATTCATTGATTATTTATACACTGAAAATAAAGAAGAGATTTTTGGGGAAATGGTCTATGACAAACCTTATTTAGAGGGTACTAGAGAGTTTATTGGGCTTTTATTAGCTGCTCTTGGGATTATGTATCAAATAAAGATTAGAAAATTCAAATAATTTTTTATAAGCTTTTAATAAAAACAGCGAAAGTAATAGGGTAGTGGATTACTAATTAATAATTACAATTCAGTTTTTATAGGAAATCCACGGTCTTTCATTAAGGCTTCAATTTTAGCATCTCTTCCTCTAAATAAACGGTAAGCTTCTTCTGGATCAATTGAATTTCTAGGTGAAAATAAATAATCTACTAATTTTTTAGCAACATCTTTATCATAAAATCCTCCTGGAGCTTCAGCAAATGCTTCAGATGCATCAGCAGTTAATACATCTGCCCACATATAACCGTAATAAGCAGTTGCATAACCTTCTCCTGAAAAGACATGTCCGAAGTGTGGTGTTCTGTGTCTCATAGGTAATTCAGAAGGCATTTTTAGATCAGCTAATGTTTCTTTTTCAAATTTATCTACATCTATATTTGTTGGATCTGCTAAATGAAATTTCATATCCATAATCGCCGAAGCTAAATATTCTGTCGTTTCAAATCCTTGATTAAATGTAGATGCTTTTTTTATTTTTGCAACTAGTTCTTTAGGCATTGGTTTACCAGTCTGATTATGAACTAAAAACTGATTTATTACTCTGTCTGTAGATAACCATCTTTCAAGAAGCTGTGATTGAAATTCAGTATAATCTCTCACACCACTATTTAGAGTAGGGTATTTGACATTAGAAGCAAAAAAGTGTAAGGCATGTCCAAATTCATGGAAAAAAGTTGTAGCATCGTCCCATGAAACTAACAACGCTTCCCCGGGTGCTGGTTTGACAAAATTAGAATTGTTAGAAGCTAATACATTAGTTTTTCCATCCATCGTAGTGTGACTTCTGTATGTTGTAGCCCAAGCACCAGATCTTTTTCCTTGTCTAGCGTATGGATCTAAGTACCATAATCCAATATGTTCTTCGGATGACTTGTTTTTAACTTCCCAAACGTTTACATCTTCATGAAAAACAGGTATTCTTCCTTTTTCTAAAGCTATAAACTTGTAATTAAATAATTCACCCGCAACATAAAACATAGCATCTGTTAATTTATCTAACTGTAAATATTGTTTGACTTCATCAGAATTTAAATCATATTTTAATTTTCTAACTTTTTCTGCATAGAATCTGTAATCCCAAGGTTCTATAGTTATTTTAGAGTTGGTAAGCTTATTAGCAACTTTTTGCATATCAGTTACCTCTTCATCAACTCTAGCAATAGCTGCAGGCCATACTGCTTCCATTAATGCCATTGCATTTTCAGGATTTTTTGCCATTCTGTCCTGTAATCTCCATTGAGCATAATTTTCATGACCTAATAAACCAACACGTTCTTTTCTTAATCTTAATATTTCAGCTATAATTTCATTATTATCAAATTCATCTCCATTATCTCCTCTTGAATAGTAATTTTTCCAAACAACTTCTCTTAAGGATCTATTAGTAGAATAAGTTAAAAATGGGTCCATAGATGATCTAGTATTAGTTATTGCGTATTTATCTTCAAAACCTTTGTCTTGTGCAATTTTTTTAGCAGATTTTATAAATCCATCTGATAAACCATCTAATTGAGATTCATCCAAGTAAGTAACATAATTTTCTTCATCGTGTAATACATTATTAGAAAAGTCATTGTATAGTTTTGATAGTTCTAGATTAATTTCAGCATACCTCTTTTTTTTATCATTATTCAAGTCGGCTCCGTTCATAGCAAAACTTTTATAAGTTAAATCTAAAACTCTTTGTTGATCGTCCTCAAGAGGTTTACTTTTAGATGAATTGTAAATAGCGCTTACTCTTTCAAATAATTTCTCGTTTTGGTTGATGTTTGTTGAGTATTCTGATAGCTTAGGTGCTAGTTCACTTTGTATTTCTCTAAATTCTGGGCTAGACATGTTACTAGACAATATTCCATAGTATGGATAAACATTACTTAGAAGTTTTCCAGACCTTTCCATTTCTTCTATAGTATTTTCAAATGTTGGGGCATCTAAATTATTTGCAATTTTATCAATATCCTCAAGACTTAATTCCATTCCTTTAAGAATTGCTTCTTTTACTAGTTTAGGAGACATTTTGTCAAATGCAGGAACCCCTCCATATTCGGAGTTTTTGTCTGACCATTGTTTTATCATGGGATTAGGATTATTACAATTAACTAAAAATAGCGAAGTAATAATTATTATAAATAAATTTTTCATAAAAGAAGTTTGTTTGACTAAATTAAAGTATAATTTTCTATAAATCGTATTTTGGATTCCATGAAACAACTTGTTTCAAATCCATGGCACGTATTCCCATGTCTACAGCAAAGGATACAGCAGCACCACTTTTTAAATTGGACAATGGAATAGTGTTATTAATAATTGAGGATTTAAAATCTTCAAGAGCTTGACGTGTTGGTTCTAGATGATTAAAATTGATTAAGTTACCTTTTCCCTCAGTCCAACTTTGTGTTGCACCAGAAACACCATCAACATCTCCCATTACTTTATTGTATTTTCCCTCAGGATATTTCCAAGCTTTGTCATAGTTAATAATTACTGTGGCTTTATCACCCATGACTTTTATTTGATAATCATCTTTAGCATTTGAGGTTAAGCAAGTAAAACTCGCTTTGACTCCGTTTGCATATGAGTAAATTAAATTTGTGTTATCATATGTTTCACGTCCATCTTTCCAATAATCTATACCACCAAAACCTGCTACTTTTCTAGGATTGTCTTGTAGCAACCAATTGCAGAAATCAATTTGGTGAGAGCTCAATTCTGCAGTAAGTCCATAAGAATATTCACGATACATCCTCCAGTTAATTTGACGTTCAAATTTTGGATTTGGAACGTGTCTTCTCCAATTTCCATTACGATTCCATTGAGCATCAATAGCAATTACTTGACCAATATCCCCTGCTTGAATCATTTCAACAACATGTGAATATAATCTTGAACTGTGATATTGATGTCCAGTTTGAAATATCTTCTTGTGATTTTTTTGCACTTTTGTAATCAAGTCAAGTGTATTCTGATCACCTTTAACCATTGTTTTTTCACAATAAATATGGACTGAAGCATCTACAGCATCGGAGGCTATAGCAGCATGAGTGTTTAATGGAGTACTAATTATTACTGCATCTAAATTTTTTAATGAAAGCATTTCCCTGTGGTTTGAAAATTGTATTGCTTTAGGGGCTAAAGATGCAGCTTCGCTCAATCTAAATGGAAGAGTATCACATATTGCAATTAACTCTATACCTTCAATTCTGTTAATTATATTTATTAATCCTTGACCACGACCTCCAGTACCAATAACACCAATATTTAATTGATCTGATGGTGATCCTTTCAAAATGGAAAATAGCTCTGTATTTGGAGCAAATATTGGAATACTTGCAGTTAATGCGCCTTTTTTAATAAACGATCTTCTTGAACTCATATAAATAACGGTTTTAAAAAATTAATATAGTGAAAATTTAATTTCTTTCTAATGTTTGTTATTTAAGTATAGGACCTTGCGTTCTGCAGATAATATTATTTTTTGTAGACATGATAATTATCATATTTTTTGAGAGTTGTTGTTTTTAGTTTAGTCCAGTAATTGAGATTCAAAATTTTAATCAAATAATATGAAAAAACTAAAGCAGATTTACACAGGGTCGGATTACTTACTCTATATGACTCTTTCAATTTTAATAGTTCCTATTTTAGGTGGAGTATCCAGTTATTACATAACTCAGCTCGACTCTTTTATAATTCCTTTAAGTTTTGTAGGTGCAGGGTGTGTTATTTGCTTGGTTAGTATTATAAGCGTACAACCTAAAATAGTAGTATTTTATTCAACAATAGTAAGTTTGTTTATTTCTTTATTAAGTATTTTACTTGTTACAATTTAGAATGATAAGAAAGGCTACAATAGCTTCATTTTAATTGATATTTCTATAGTTTTGTACATGTTTATATTAAAACAAACAACTATTAGAAAAGTTTTATCATGCTTTTAAAATTCAATCACTTATTAAAGCTTTTAATAAATTATAATTTTCTATTTTAATTTTTTTACCCTTTGTTGAGATTATATTTTCTTTTTTAAGTTTTGAAATTATTCTAATTAGTGATTCAGTTCTTGTACCTAAAAAATTAGCATAATCCGATCTACTTAAAGAAACATCAATCATTCCGTCCTGATCACTGCCAAAAACTGTTTGGAGATATAATAAAGCTTCTGAAAATCTTTGTTTTAACGATTTATTAGTTACATCTAAAATGAAATTATCAGAATTTTTAAGATTTTCTGCTAATTCCTTAAACATAGATTTGTTGAATTTAGGATTTTGCATTAGATCATAAAGAATTTCATCTTTAGGAATGAAACAAACAAACATATCTTCACTAGCAGTAGCGGATAAATTAGTTGGCTCATCACTAATAAGTGATCTTTGACCTATTAAGCTTCCTTTTACAATAAATCTTATTATTTGTTCTTTGCCGTTTTCACAAAGTTTGGACAATCGCCCAAATCCATCTTGAACACAATAAACACCTTTTAAAATTTCTCCTTCCCTAAAAACTTTTTCTCCTTTATTGATTTTTATGTTTTTTTTGCATTTAGATATTCTTATAAGCTCATCTTTATTTAACGCATTTAAAGGGGAGAGGCGCCTAACAATACAAGACTCGCATTTACTCATAATAATAATGTTTTAGAAAATTAATCTCACGTTTTAATAAATTTACTGATAATAATCAATATTTTTTTTAATTCTCTTAATTATTATTTATTAAAAATTAATTAGACCAAAAATCACCTTCTTTAATTTTAGGATTTTCAGGATTTGTATTTTTTAAACTATTTATAAAAATTGAAATCTGAGAAATCTCAATTTTCGATAAATTTTCACTCCATTCAATCATTCCTTTATTTTCCCTTCCACCATAAGTAATTGTTTTATAAATATTAGTTGTGCCACCTCCTAAAATCCAATAATTGTCTGTTAAATTTGGTCCTATTCCGCCGCCACCATCTTTATAGTGACAAACTGCACAATTATTTTCAAACAAAGAGGCCCCTTTTTTAAGATCTTGTTCTGAGTTTAACAAAATTATGGAGTCTAAAATATTAGTATTGAAATCAGAATAGTTGCTAATTTTGGAATTAGACTGTTTGTTTTCAATATCAAATTTACCATTCAAAATTGTTTCGTCTAAAATATTAAATCTCCAAAGAGAAAAAACTGTAAGAACAATAGATAAATAAAATGTGTATATCCACCATTTTGTTAAAAATTTACTAAACCATTTATTTTTAGAGTTGTTGATCTTCTTTTTATTAAGATTTTTTTTATTTTGAGTTTCTTTAAATAATTTTTCAACGTTCTTTAATGAAATATGAATATATTCAATTGAAATTATGCACAATAGTATCACTAAATGAATTAGTATTATCGTTGTGTTTTCTAAAAGAACAGAAATTTCAGATTTTTTTAAATAAAGTTCAATAGTTATAAACGAAATAATAAAGCATAAAAAAATTTTTAACCAAGATTTGAAATTATTATTCATTTTAAATATTTTCAGGGATAATTAAAAGTGGAATAGTGCTATTATTAGCAATTTTTTTTGATAAACTTATTTTTATTAAGTTTTCCCAAAAGCTTCTGTGTTTAGGAATAAGTGTCAATAAATGAACTTTATTTTCTTTAATATAATTTAGAATTCCATTTTCTACAGAATTGTTGTTTATTAAATGAAATCTATGAGAGTTATATTTCATTTTTTTTTCTAAAATAGTATTGACTTTTAATTGCCTAGATAGTATTGACTTTTCATCATCTTTACTGTTCAAGACAGTTATAATATCAATATTAGAAATTAATCTTTTCGCTATTTTTTTTAAAGTAGTAATTAAGTCTACATTTAAAAATAAGTCCGTTGCTAAAACAATTTTTTTAGGTATTTTAATTTCTGCTTGTATTGGAACTATTATTAGCGGTTTTTTTGTTTTATTAATGACTCTTGAGCATGTTCCTCCAAATAGTTTTTCTGATATTTTAGATTCACCTTTTGATCCTAACAAAATTAAGTCTATATCAGCTTTGTTGGATCTTTCTAGAATTGCATTTTTAGAAATGTCACAAACATATTCAAACGAAATATTAATGTTTTTAAATAAGCTTTTTGCTTCCTTAATTTCTTCTGCTAGTTTATTTATTGAGTTTTTTTTAAAAACTTCTTTGTAGTTTCTAAAAGTATGAGTTCCCATTGAGGAAATTGGGATTTCATATGCATTGAATATTATTACATCGGCTTTCAAAGTGTTCGCTAGATTTAATCCATAATTTCTTGCATGTGTAGCATTTTTTGAAAAATCAGTAGCTATTAATATTTTATAAATCATTTTATTTTTTAAGTAAATCAAAAAAAAATTTTATTTAAAAAAAATGATTTTAATCATGTATTATCTTTTTTGATAATTCATGACATTAGTCATATTTAACTCTGATTATTTGAAATATTTTAGAGCCAATATTAAAATAGATGAGAAACATAATTCACTTTTTAAAAAATTTATTATTTGTTTTAAGTGTGCGAATCGAATACTTTTTTGATATAATTAAATTTTTAATTTTTAAAAAAGTGTTCAAGTCTAATTAAATTGACAATTCCTGTTTTAAATAAAATTATGTTTCTTTTCTTTTTTTTCATTTTCAAAAATTCATGAAAATTGAGCAGATTTATACTGCTTGTTTATCTCAAGCATCATATTATATTGAGTCAGATGGAGAATCTGTAATAATTGACCCTTTAAGGGATGTAAGTTCTTACATTAATAGATCGAAATTAAATGAATCAAAAATCAAATATATATTTGAAACCCATTTTCACGCTGATTTTGTTAGTGGACATTTAACTTTATCTAAATTAACTAAAGCTCCTATTATTTACGGTCCTGATGCAATGCCTAGTTTCGATTCTATTGTAGCTTATGATGGTCAAGTCTTTCAATTTGGACAAATTAGCATTACAGTTTTACACACACCTGGTCATACATTGGAAAGTTCGTGTTTTTTGTTAAAAGATAGTGACTCTCAAGACTATGCTATTTTCACGGGAGACACTTTGTTTATAGGAGACGTTGGTAGACCTGATTTAGCACAAATTTCAGGGAAAACTTCAACTAAATATTTATCCAATTTGCTCTATGAAAGCTTGAGAAAAAAAATCTTACCATTATCGGATAATTTAATAATATATCCTGGACATGGTTCAGGTTCAGTATGTGGTAAAAATTTATCAAAAAAAAAAATAGATACTTTAGGAAATCAAAAAAAAACAAATTACGCTTTACGTTTAGAAATGACTAAAGATGAGTTTTATAATGAATTAACAGAGAATTTATTTCCTCCTCCAAATTATTTTCCTTCAAATGTTAATTTAAACAAAAATGGATACGACGATGTTTCAAATATTTTAGAATATAGTAATAAATCTATTTTAATTTCTGATTTTATCCCCTTAGCAAGAGATAAAAATACTTTAGTTTTAGATGTTAGAAGTCAATCTGAATTTGAAAAATCTCACATACCTAATTCAATAAATATTGGTATCAACGGAAATTTAGCTCCTTTAGCAGGTTTAATTATAGAAAACATTGGTCAACCTTTATTAATAATTAGTCCTGTAAGTTCTGAAAAAGAAACAATAATTAGGTTGGCAAGAGTTGGTTTTGACAATGTAATTGGTTATTTAAAAGGAGGATTTGATTCTTGGATTGAATCTGGTCAACCATTTGATCAAATCCAATCAATTTCAACATTAGAATTTTATAAATTAAATTCAAATAAAAAATTAAATATTTTCGATGTTAGAAGTCCAAATGAATATAACTTAGAACACGTAAAAGAAGCTATTAATATTCCACTTGCAGTTCTTAAATATCATATAAATGATTTCCCAAAACAAAACTTATTTTATATTTATTGTGCCGCTGGATATAGAAGCATGATAGCTTCATCAATTTTAAAACATAATGGAATTCACAATTTAATAAATGTCCAGGGTGGGTTGAAAAGTATAAAAAAATTTAATTTATTAATAAATAATTGATTTTTATTAATTATTTATATTTCAAGGATTTTTCTAGTTCTATCGCTTTTGGATGTAATATGTTGTTTTCTAAGTGAATGTGAATAAATAAATCTTTTTCAAATTCTTCAAGTTTTGAATAAAAAGCTTTATGAGTATTACATGAATTACTTGGAGCGATATAGTTGTTTGAAAGTTTTTTAATTGTTTTTAAAATTTGAGAAGCATATTTATGTTCATATTCTAACATATTTATTGGGTTTATTACACTTCTAAAGTTGAAGTTTCTCTCAATTTCAATATCTTTTTTAGCATGATTTAACCTTTTTATATAGGGAAATAGTATAATTTCCTCCTTGTTCATGTGGTTAATTAGTTCATTGGCTAATTCATTAAACGCCTTATCAATTTTTATAACCTCTTTGTAGTGATGTCCGTGAACTTTAGAAACTTTTCTACCGTATTCTCTAATGTAAACTATAGATTCTTCAACATATTTATGATGATAATTAATTATATGATCAATTAATTTATCTAAATCCCACTTATCGTAATCGTATTTTTTTCTTATTTTATTAACAGCTAAAAGCTCACTTTTAATCTTTGAATAATCTATTTTGTTTTTCTTGCAAACTTTATATAGTTCTGTTCCTCCTCCACAACAAAAATCAATATTATATCTCTTAAAAACATGAGCTGCTTTTATGTTTTCAGACACTATTTCTCCAATCTTTTTATGTTTATTTATTTTCATTTTTTAAAATGAATAATTTTTATTCATTATTAAAATGATTTAGATCATCTAATCTGATTTTTCTTGTTTTTGAATTTTTAGAAATATGATTTTTGTCATTTTAATTCGTTAGTCTACGATTTAATTTTACAGAAAATCAATAATAAAATAACAATGAGAAATTTATTAAAACGATTTAGCTATATGTTCTTTATTCTATTAGCTTTTTCTTGTAATAACAATGAAAACAAAAATTCAGTAAGCAATAAAGAGTCTGTTAACAACACACCTTTAGGCCAAGCTAGTGTTGTTGATGATGTTTCTGACCCAAATATTTTACAAGTTGCTGTAGGATCGAAAGATCATTCTTTATTAGTTGTAGCGGTCCAAGCAGCTAAAATTGAACATGTTTTAGTTAACGCAGGGCCATTAACTGTTTTTGCACCAATAAATAATGCATTTGAAAGTTTGCCTGATGGTGTTTTAGAAAACTTGTTAAAACCTGAAAACATAAATGATTTAACATCTGTTTTATTACGTCACTCAGCTCCTGGTGCATATTCAATTCAAAAGCTTAAAAATGAAATTAAAAAAGGACGCAAACTATACATGGCTAACGGAGATTATCTGAATTTATCTTTTCAAGATGAAAGTATATACATCAATGACAGTAAAGTAATACAGTCTATTACTACATCAAACGGGGTAATTAACGTAGTAGATAAAGTAATATTATAAACCTTAAAATTAAATTATATGAAACTTAAACTATTAATAAGCTCTTTACTTATTTGTTTTCTATTTTCTTGTGGAAGTTCAAATGAAAGTAAAAAATCAAATGAAATTGATTCTAAACAAAATGTTGAAATGGATGTTCAATCCGAATCTATTGATAAAGGAATTGGTCCGATTGAAAATGTAAAATTAAATCATCATGTAGATGCTGAAATGTCTGCAATTGGTAAAGCCACTTTTGATTCTAAGTGTTCTGCATGTCATAAAATGAATAAACGATTTATTGGACCTTCTTTAGATTTAGTTACTAAACGAAGATCTCCGGAGTGGATAATGAATATGATTCTTAACCCAGATGAGATGGTTAAAGAAAACCAGGCTGCTAAAGAATTGTTAATGGAATACATTTCACCTATGGCTAATCAAAGTTTAACTGAAGAAGAAGCAAGATCTATATTAGAATATTTTATAGATAATGACAATAATAAATCTTAATAAATAATAATAATATGAATAAGTACAACTTTTTTTTAATAGCAATTTTATCAACCATCATTTTAGGTTGTTCAGAATTTAATAACTCAAAGGATAGTGGTTTAAACAACAGTACAGCTGAAAAAGTTTTTGTTGCACCTGGTGAACTTGATGACTATTATGCTTTTCTCTCAGGTGGATTCAGTGGTCAATTATCAGTTTACGGATTACCATCTGGAAGACTTTTTAAAGTAATTCCTGTTTTTTCTCAAGATCCTGAAAAAGCTTACGGGTATAGCGAAGAAACAAAACCTATGTTGAACACTTCATTTGGTTTTGTTCCCTGGGGAGATGCTCATCATCCAGATTTATCTCAGACCAATGGAGTTATTGATGGTAGATGGTGTTTTATTAATGAAAATAATACCCCTAGAATTGCTAGAATCGATTTAACTACGTTTGAAACGGCTGAAATAATTGAATTACCTAATTCAGCTGGTAATCACAGTTCACCGTATGTTACTGATAATACTGAATACGTTGTAGCTGGTACAAGATTTGGTGTTCCTGTTCCTCAAAGAGATATTTCAATTGATAAATACAAAGGTAATTTTAAGGGAGCTCTGTCATTTATAAAAGTAGATCAAGATTCTGGTGAAATGAATCTAGAATTTCAAGTAATGACACCTGGATTTGATTATGACAAGGCTCATCCAGGACGTGGAAAATCTCACGGGTGGATGTTTTTTTCAACCTATAATTCTGAGGAAAGTAATTCATTATTGGAAGTAAATGCCTCTCAAAACGATAAAGATTTTATTGCAGCAGTTAACTGGAAAAAAGCTGAAGAGTATTTAAAACAAGGTAAATATAAAACAATGAAAACAAATTATGTTCACAATAAATTTGATGAGCATACTCAAACTGCAACTTCTAAAACAATGAAGGAAGTAAAAATTATTGACCCTGCAGAATGCCCTGGTGTTGTTTATTTCTTACCAATGCCTAAATCACCTCACGGATGTGATGTTGATCCAACTGGGGAGTATATAGTAGGTAGTGGTAAGCTTTCTGCAAATGTTACAGTTCATTCATTTTCAAAAATGATGGATGCTATTGAAAATGAGAAGTTTGATGGTGAGGCTTATGGAATTCCTATTTTAAATTTTGATGATGTTTTAGGTGGTGTTGTTAAACAACCTGGTTTAGGACCTCTTCATACTGAATTTGATGACAAAGGAAATGCATATACTTCTTTTTTTATTTCCTCAGAAGTTGTTAAATGGAAATTGGGTACTTGGGAAGTTATTGATCGAAAACCTAGTTATTATTCAGTTGGTCATGTTATGATTCCTGGTGGGAATTCACAAAAACCATTTGGAAAATATTTACTAGCGTTAAATAAAATAACTAAGGACAGATACATACCTACTGGACCTGAACTATGTCAATCTGCTCAACTTTATGATATTTCTGGTGAGAAAATGGAACTATTATCAGATTTCCCAACAATTGGAGAACCTCATTATGCTGCTGCCGCTCCAAGAGAACTAATAATGCCTAACTCAAAGAAAATATATAAATTGGAGGAGAATCACCATCCTTATGCAGTTAAAAATGAAAAAGATGTGAAAGTAGTAAGAGATGGAAATGTTGTACATGTTTACATGACATCGATAAGAAGTCATTTTGCACCTGATAATATTGAAGGAGTAAAGGTTGGAGATAAGGTTTATTTTCATGTAACTAATCTTGAACAAGATTTCGATACTCCACACGGTATTAGTATGATGGGTGCCAAAACTTCAGAGCTTTTAATAATGCCAGGACAAACAGAAACTTTTGTATGGGAACCTAAAAAGGTCGGAGTATGGCCTTTCTATTGTACAGATTTTTGTTCTGCACTTCACCAAGAAATGCAGGGTTATGTAAGGGTATCACCAAAGGATTCGCCAATTGAATTAAGTTGGTCATTAGATGGTGAATAAACAAAATATTAAAAATAAAAATTAATAAAAAGATTTAATCATTATAAAATTAATTACATGAGAAACTCTCAAAAAATAATGTTCTTTGCTTCTTTTATTTTAATTATTGTTTTTTTTATTCCAGTATGGCAAGTAACACTTTCTGCACCACAATATCCTGATCCAATTGGAATGAACATATGGATTTATAAAATTACTGACATGAATCCAAATGATTTAAAAAACATTAACCTAATGAATCATTATATTGGTATGGATCCCATTCCAGAGTTTATACCTGAATTTAAGTATTTTCCATATATATTAAGTTTTGTGATTTTTATTGGACTTGTTTTTTCATTTATAAAAAAACATACTTTATATATTTTTTGGTTCTTGATAATTAGTTGCTTAGGATTACTTGGTATGTATGATTTTTGGTTGTGGGAATATGATTATGGACATAATCTTGATCCAAACGCTGCTATAAAGTTTTTTGATGAACTTGGTAATCCTATGAATTATCAACCACCTTTAATTGGTAGTAAAATGGTCTTAAATTTCAATGCTACGTCTATGCCTTTGTTTGGAGGTTATTTGATTTTTTTAAGTACGTTTTTATCTCTTTTTGCTTTTTTTTTAGGGGAAAAAGAATCTAAGCTAGGTTATTCATCAAAAGTTAAGAGCAGTAAATTTAATTATGCTTTAACATTTATAATCATCTTTCTTTCCTCTTGTGAGTCAAAACCTAGAGATATTAAATATGGATATGATGAATGTGTGTTTTGTAAAATGAGAGTTATGGATAAACAACACGCTGCAGAAATTGTAACAGTTAAAGGCAAGGTACTTATTTTTGATTCAATTGAGTGTATGCTTAAATCTATTAAAGAAATTGATGAAAATGAAATAAATTTTGTTTTAACGAATGTCTATGAAGAACCCTCAATTTTGCATAATGCTTTTGAGTCAACATATATAATCTCTGTTGATATATTAAGTCCTATGGGAATGAATTTAACAGCTTTTAAATCTGAGGATTCTGCAGTTAATTTTGTAAATAATAATAGTGGAGAGGTTTATAACTGGAAAGAAATTTCTAGTTTAAATCTACATTGACAAAGTCGTATTTAAAATTTTTAATAATGAAAATACACTACGTTTTATTAATGTTATTTTTAGTAAACTCAAAATTATTATCTCAGTCCTTCACTGTTTGTTCAAGTTGTGAGATAAATAATATATCTCGATCAATAGAGAATGCCATATCGGGAGATACTATTTATTTTAAAAAAGAAATCTTTTATGAACACGATATCGAAATAAATAAGCCTTTAACTTTAATTGGAAATAAAACTGTATTAGATGTTAATTCACTTGGAAATGGTTTTATTGTTAATTCTGATCAAGTATCGATTTCAGGTTTTATTATAAATAATATAAAATCTTCATTTACCAAAGATTTAGCAGGAATAAAAGGATACGGAATCAATTTTTTTTCATTTAAAAATAATGAGTTTAATAATCCTTTTTTTGCTTTTTTAATCCAGAAGTCTTCAAAAGGAATAATTTCCGATAATATTATAAATGGCAATTCGATAAATGAAATAAGCTCAGGAAACGGAATTCACCTTTGGCATTCAAATAACATTGTTGTTCAGAACAATTCTATTTATAACATGAGAGACGGAATTTATATGGAATTTGTGGATGAGTCTACAATAAATTACAATATCTGCAAAATGAATAAAAGGTATGGTCTTCATTTTATGTTTTCTGATCAAAATACATTTAAACAAAATATTTTTGATAGTAATGAGGTCGGAGTAGCAGTGATGTTTTCAAAAAATATATCAATATCCGAAAATCATTTTAAAAACAATTGGGGAATGGCTTCTTATGGATTATTATTAAAAGAAATATACGATACTAGAATCGAAAATAATTTTTTCTATAAAAACACCATTGGAATTAATACGGAAGGATCAAGTAGAATAAATTATAATAATAATGTTTTCGAAAATAATGGTTGGGCAGTAAAAATTTCTGGAGGATGTTACAAAAATTTATTTAAAAAAAATGATTTTTTAAATAACACATTTGATGTATCATCAATTGATGGTCAAAATGATAATAGTTTTGAACACAATTATTGGAGTAATTATATTGGCTATGATTTAAACAAAGATGAAATTGGAGATATTCCGTACAGACCAATGAAATTATTTTCATACATAGTTAATATCATACCCGAATCAATTATTTTAAGAAGAAGTTTGTTCATAGATTTTTTAAATTATTCAGAAAATATTTCACCAATTTTTACACCAAAAGATTTACACGATAATTATCCTGCATTAAATAAAATTAATAATGATATCAATTAATAATTTAAATAAAAGTTTTGGAAATTTAAAAGTATTGTCTGAAATCGATATAATAAATATAGATAATGGGGTTTTGGCAATTTTAGGACCAAATGGTTGTGGAAAAACAACATTGCTAAAGTGTGTTTTAGGTATGGTTATTCCAGATAGTGGAACTATTAAATTTGATTTAGAAAATGTTATAGGAAAATTTGATTATAGAAAAACCTTATCCTACATGCCACAGCTAATAAATTTTCCTGAAAATTTAAAATTATTCGAATTATTCGATTTAATAAAAAATATTAGAAATGTAAAAACTAATGATAAAGAATTAATTGAAAAATTTGGTTTAGAAAGTTCTTTAGATAAAAAAATATCAAGTCTTTCTGGCGGAACAAAACAAAAAGCAAATATAGTAGTTGCTTTTATGAATGATAGTCCAGTTATCATTTTAGATGAACCTACAACTGGATTAGATCCCTTAGCTCTTTTAACTCTCAAGAATTTAATAAAAGAAGAGAAAGAAAAAGGAAAGTTAATTTTAGTCACCTCACATATAACAAGTTTTATAGAGGAAATTTCTGATAGAATAGTTTTTATGTTAGAGGGAAAAATATACTATAATGGATCAATGAAATCCTTGCTTAAAAAAACTAAAAAAAGCAACCTTGAATTATCAATGGCTAAATTAATTCAAAACAATAATCATGTTTAAAGTTTTTAAGTATAGTTTTTTAGATTTAGTTAGAAGTAGATGGAGCTACTTTTATTTATTTTTTTATGCGGTGTTGGGATTTGGATTGCTATTTATTAATAATGATCTTTCCAAATCAATTATAACTCTGTTGAACGTAGTTGTTATAATAACTCCACTAATTGGGACAGTATTTGGTGCTATATATTATTACAATTCTTTAGATTTTTCAAAACTTTTATTAAGTCAGCCTATAAAAAGAAATAAAATATTTTTAGGACAATTTTTTGGGTTATCTACTTCATTGTTTCTTAGTATTCTAATTGGTTTAGGAATACCTTTTTTGTTTTATGGAATTTTCAAACATGATGAGTTTATCGATTTTTTATATATAATTTTTATAGGTGGAGCGTTAACATTTATTTTTTCATCAATCTCATACATAACTGCAATGCTAAGTGAAGACAAGACAAAAGGAATTGGAATTTCGATAGTTTTATGGTTGTTTTTTGCATTGATTTACGATGGATTAATTCTAATAGCTTTAGTATATTTTAAAGATTATCCACTTGATAATTTCGTAATTTTTTCTAGTATTTTTAATCCAATAGATCTCTCAAGAACTTTGATTTTATTAAAATTTGATATGTCTGCTTTATTAGGTTACACTGGGGCAGTTATTCAAATGTTTTTTGGAACTAACAAAGGTATTGTTACTATTTTAATTGTAATGTTTTTTTGGATTACTATTCCACTTAAAATTATCTCACATATTTCTAAAAATAAAGACTATTAGTTTATAAACTTATTTATATCCATTTCTAAAAAATTTTAAACATCAATATTTATAATTATTAACACAATGAAAAACACATTTTTTTTAACTTTTATTTTATTTGTTCAAATTACTTTTTCACAAACAAATCATTTACATCACAATTCTAATGATTGGAACTCTAGTAGACCTGATGGTCATGCTCCAATTTCCGTAATGGGAGATCATACACATCATAAAGGAGGCTTTATGGCTTCATTTATAAACATGGATATGACCATGAACAAAATGATGATGGATGATAATCTTATTTCAAATTCTGAAATATTTAAAAATTACATGGTAAGTCCTAACAAAATGAACATGAATATGAAAATGTTTGGACTCATGTATGCTATTTCTAATAAAGTTACTATAATGTCTATGTTTCCACTAATTGAAAAAGATATGTTTGCTGTAACTAAAATGGGTATTCCTTTTTCAACCAGCTCACGCGGTTTAGGAGATATTAAAATTTCAGCTATTTATAATTTCTCAAAAGCAAATAAATTGCTAATCGTTGGTCAACTAGGTGTGTCTTTTCCAACAGGCGGAATAAATCAAATGGATATAACACCTTCTTCAAAACCAAATCAATCAGTATTAACATATCCAATGCAGTTAGGATCAGGAAGTTTTGAGTTATTAAGTGGATTGGTTATTAATAAACAGTTTAATAATTTTTCGTTTGGTGTTCAACCTAAAATTATAGTACCCTTAAATAATAATAATAATGATTATAAAAATGGATCTGAAATATCGATTTTAGATTGGGTTTCATATAAGGTTTCAGATTGGATTAGCCTATCTGTTAGTACTAAGTACCAACATATATCTAAAATCACTGGTTACGACACAAGACTAGATAAAATGATGACTCCCTCTGCAAACTCTATTAACTCTGGAGGTAAATTCTTTTTCTATGGAATAGGCTCAAATTTTTATGTTCCAAAAGGAAAATTTAAAAATTTAAGATTTCAAATCGAGTTTGAAATTCCTTTAAGTGTAAAATATAATGGAGTTCAGATGTCTAATGAAAAAACATCAATCTTTGGAGTACAATATTCCTGGTAAATTTTATAATCTTGTAATTATTTAGCCTATACTAGAACAGTTCTTTATTTTATATAATTTTTTTTGAATTTTCAATCTAAGATGTTTATTAATTTTCTTTCCAATATACCTTTGATCATTCTTTTGTTTATTCTTTTGAAACCTGTAAATCTTCCTTAATTATCTATTATTTTTTGTTAATAATATTCTTAATAACTAATCCTTTTTCATTCTGATTTGATCACTTATCGTTGTAGTTTTATTTAATAAATGATAAAAAGGTCATTTAATATTTATTATGCGATTTTACGATTTTCAAGTTGTATTTCAAGAGGTTCCAGGTCAAATTAGTTTATGCTTTAATATTTCTGGGTGTCCATTAAGATGTGAGGGATGTCATTCTCCATATTTATGGAAAAAAAATAATGGAGAAAAATTAACCGACGAGTATTTTAAAAAAATACTTAAAAAATATAAGGGATATGCTACATGCGTTTTATTTATGGGTGGAGAGTGGCATTTATCAGAATTAAAATCGAAACTAAAAATTGCAAAATCTCAAGGATTTTTTACTTGTCTTTACACAGGTGAAAATAAAATAAATAATGAACTTCTTAATTTACTTACTTGGGTTAAACTTGGTCCATGGATTAATAGTAGGGGAGGTTTAGATAATTCAAAAACAAATCAAAGATTTGTTCAAATAAAAAATAACAAAACACTAAATAATTTATTCATCAAAAAACATGCACTATGATTAGACTAAGCGAGAAGCAAATTTCACAAAAAATAGAATTTATTAATAATTATATTTCAGCAACTAACGCTGCAAATGGATCAAATGTTGATTCAAACGCTAATGTTACTTCTAAAAATATTGCTTCAATGGAAGCGGAAATTAATAAAGACATAAATATTCAAGTTAACAGGAGACTTATGAGACAAAAAATTGAATCTATTTTTGGAGAAGATCTAGCTATGGAATATATACGACAAATTGAGTCACATGAAATATATGTCCATGATGAAACTTCGTTAAAGCCATATTGTGCTTCAATAAGCATGTACCCTTTTCTAATTGATGGTCTTACAAATATGGGAGGAGAAAGTTTAGCTCCACAACATTTAGAAAGTTTTTGTGGTGAATTTGTAAACTTAGTTTTTGCTGTAAGTTCACAATTTGCAGGTGCTTTAGCAACAGTTGAATTTTTAATGTATTTTGATCATTTTGCTGCTGTTGATTATGGAGAAGATTATTTGAATACTAACACTAAAACTATAAAAAATCATTTACAGCACGTAGTTTATGCTATTAATCAACCAGCTGCAGCAAGAGGATACCAGTCAGTTTTTTGGAATATTTCGCTCTATGATAAATTTTACTTTGAAAGTATGTTTAAAGACTTTGTTTTTCCGGACGGAATAAAACCAAAATGGGAATCGGTAAAAAAACTTCAATCATTTTTTATGAATTGGTTTAATATCGAGAGAAGTAAGGCTGTTTTAACCTTTCCTGTCGTAACATCTGCTATGCTTATCAAAAATGGAGAACCATTGGATAAAGAATTTACTGAAATGTGTGCTGATGAACTTAGTAAAGGAAATTCATTTTTTATCTATCAATCTAAAAATGCAGATAGTTTAGCCTCTTGTTGCAGACTTAGAAATGAAATAAGTGATAATACTTTTAGTTATTCATTAGGAGCTGGAGGAGTAGCAACAGGTTCTATAAATGTTATAACATTAAACATGAATAGGTTGATTCAACAGGGCTCTGATATTATAAAAGAGGTTCAAAAAGTTCACAAGTATCAAGTAGCTTATAGAAAGTTAATAGATGAATATAACGATGCTGGTTTGCTACCAGTTTATTCTTCCGGATTTATTTCATTAAAAAAACAGTTTCTTACAATTGGAATAAATGGAATGGTTGAAGCTGCTGAGTATTTAGGTCTGAATGTTGGAAATAATTTAAAATATAAAACTTTTTTAAAAAAATATTTAAAAGTTATATACAAAGAGAATAGAAAAGCGAAAAAAAAATATGGATACATGTTTAATACTGAATTTGTTCCTGCTGAAAATTTAGGAGTTAAAAATGCAAAATGGGATTTTGAAGATGGACTTTTTGTTCCAAGAGATTGTTATAATTCTTATTTTTATCCTGTTGAAGATTATAATATTAATGCATTAGATAAAATTATTCTTCACGGTAAAGAAGTTATTAAGTATTTGGATGGTGGTTCTGCACTACATTTAAATTTAGAGGAAGCCCCAAATAAGCAAGGTTTTGAAAAATTAATTAATGCTACAGCACGTTCTGGATGTAATTATTTTTGTTTCAATATTAAAATTACTATATGTAATGACTGTAATTACATAAATAAAAAAACTCATTTCAACTGTGTAAAATGTAAAAGTAAAAATATTGATTATGCTACCAGAGTAATTGGGTATTTAAAAAGAGTGACAAATTTTAGCGGAGGAAGGCAAAAAGAACATAGACTGAGATACTATCAAAAGCAATAACAAAATCAAATTTTAAGGTGTTTTAAAGAAATTACAGTTTTGTTTTTTTTGATCTTATTTATATAAAATAGAATGTCCTTGTTTTTAAAATCATTTAATATGTTTTTTCTAAATGGTGAAACAATATTATGAACAGGACAAGGATGTGCATCATCACATTTAGAAAGTCCTAAAAAACATTCTTCAAATTTAAGTTGTCTATCAATTAGAACAATTATATCCCAAATTGTTTTATCAAGGTTTAATTTATTTGTGTAAAATCCACCGTTAGGTCCTTTTGTTGATGATATGAGTTGTTTAAGCGATAAGCTTCTTAAAAGTTGAGCTAAGAACGGTTTAGGAACCTCCAGCTCCTTGGCTAGTTTCTCGGCACTAAACTTGATATTCTCATTTGAGTTTAATCCTAAGAATAAAACCGCTCTTATTGCGTACTTGCAAGCATTAGATAACATAAAGTAAAAGTATTAAAATAAGTCATTACTCTGTTTATTTGAAATAAATAGTTATGTCAAAAAGATGTAAATTGTTTAATTAAAATAAAACAATAATTCTTATCATTAATTATAAACTATGACAATAGAGGAAAAATTTAAATCTCTTGAATCAAAAAATGCTCCAGGACAGGAAATTAGACAAAATTTAGGAGACCTTAACTCTATTATGGTTGGAGATAAGCTGGGTGGAATAGAAGTGGATTTTTCACACGGAGATGTAGATGCTTTTCCACCAATTCCTGATTCTGACATTTCATGGAAAAATGGTTTTAGTAAAGGTGCCTCCCAAGCTTATACAGAATACAGAGGATCGGCCGAAATTCGAAATAGACTTGCTATTAGTCTTGGAAAGTTTACTGGAAAACTAATTAAATACGATAGTGAATTAATAATCACTCCAGGGACTCAAGGAGCATTATTTTTGGCACTTGGATCAACAGTTACTGCAGGTACAAAGGTTGCTGTTATTGAACCCGATTATTTTGCTAATCGTAAACTTGTAACATTTTTTGGTGGTGAAGTAGTGCCAATTCCTCTTAACTACATGAATGCTAATCTTGATAATAGTCCAGATCTTAATAAAATTGAAGAAGCATTTAAAAGTAACACTAAGGTTTTTGTTTTCTCAACTCCTAACAACCCAACAGGTGTTGTCTATTCAGAAAAGTCTTTAAAAACAATTGGAAACCTAGCACTAAAATATGGAGTAACAGTAATTGTAGATCAGCTGTATTCTAGGATGCTATTTAGCTCAGAGGTTTATACTCACCTTCGTTCATGTGATGTTAAACCTAAAAACCTTATTACCATTATGGGACCTTCAAAAACAGAATCTTTAAGTGGATTTCGTTTAGGAGTTGCATTTGGATCTGCCCACTTGATTGAAAGAATGGAAAGTCTTCAAGCCATTGTCTCTTTAAGGACTGCTGGGTATAATCAAGCTGTTCTAGATACTTGGTTTCATGAGCCTAAGGGTTGGATGGAAAATCGTATTCATGAACATGAGTTAATAAGAGATGAATTACTTGAAATTTTTAGGTCTGTCAATATTTATACAGTAACTCCACAGGCTGGTAGCTATCTTTTTCCGCAACTTCCTTCATTAAGTGTTGACTTATATACATTTGTTCGTTTACTACGTTTTCAAGCAAATGTGATAGTAACACCAGGTTCAGAATTCGATCCTAAGTGTAAGGACAGTATTAGACTTAATTTTTCACAAAACCGCCAGTTGGCAGTTTTAGCTGTAAAACGAATTATTAAAATGGTTGAAATTTATAAAATATGAAAAAACTTATTCTTCTTTTTTTATTTACACCTTATATTTTATTTGGTCAAAATGAATTTATTGGTTCTATTGAAAGACTTACACCTGAAATGGATAAATTTATTTCTAAAGATTCAAAAATTGAAATTATTGCTAAAGGTTTCTCTTGGTCCGAAGGTCCTGTTTGGTCTAAAAAACTAAACGCTCTTCTTTTTTCTGATGTTCCAAATAATGTTATATATAAGTGGGATGAAAAAAATGGTTTAGATGTTTTTATTGATAAAATTGGCTACTCTGGAATTGTCCCCAATTTAAATAAGTCAGGAACAAATGGTTTAATAATTGACCATGACGGAAACCTAATAATTTGTATGCATGGCGATAGGAGGATAGTAAAGCTTACTGACTGGAAAAGTAATAAAGTATTTCCTGTAATTACATCATTTAATAATAAGTTATTTAATAGCCCTAATGACTTAGTTTATAATAGTAAGAAAGATTTATTTTTTACTGATCCACCATATGGTTTAAAAGAAGGGGATAGTGATAAATTAAAAGAATTAGAATTTAATGGAGTTTTTAAACTTAGTAATAATGGAAAATTAGAAGTTTTGATAAAAAATTTAACAAGACCTAATGGTATCGCTATTTCTGTAGATGAAAAAACTCTATATGTTGCTAATTCTGATTCTAAAAATCCAGTTATTATGAAATATCAAATCACTGACGAAGGTGTTGACAATCCTGAAGTGTTTTTTAATGGAACTGAACTGTCTGAAAAAGAGATAGGGTTATTCGATGGTTTAAAAGTACACCCAACAGGAATGATTTTTGCAACTGGTCCAGGTGGAGTTTTACTAATTAATCAAGATGGTGTTCATATTGGCACGATTAAAACAGATGTTAGAAGTGCAAATTGTGCTTTTGATAATAAATTTGAATATCTGTATATGACTTCTCACCAATATTTAACCAGAATAAGAATAACAGATCAATAAGTTTAAATAATTTTTATATAATTATGATTAAAAAACATTCAGAAAAAATAAAAAAAATGGAACTTATTTTGCCACCTGCTCCTAAACCAGCTGGACTATACAAACCGACATTAGTAATTGATCATTTTTTATATGTTTCTGGTCAAGGTCCAGTTAATGAAGACGGCACATATATAATTGGAAAAGTTGGTTCTGATTTAAATAAAGATGAAGCAAAAAAAGCAGCTAGACAAGTTGGTTTGACAATGTTATCTACAATAATTAGTCATTATGGAAATATTGATAATATAAAAAGAGTGGTAAAAGTCTTTGGAATGGTAAATGCAAATCCAGATTTTGAAGCCCACCCTTATGTTATTAATGGGTTTAGCGAATTAATGGCTGAAGTTTTTGGTTATGAAATGGGTATAGGTGTTAGAAGTGCCGTGGGAATGAATCTTCCTAGAAACATAGCGGTTGAAATAGAAGCACATTTTGAATTG
>ERZ1046740.705-NODE-705-length-26718-cov-8.289315_pt1 | contig 26718 bp, 23 predicted proteins | sample MGYA00383093_ERZ1046740 | MGnify/ENA primary metagenome ERZ1046740 (study PRJEB29581, sample SAMEA5548363) | metagenome | biome: marine; feature: coastal; material: water | depth 25 m | study: Short-term variability in the microbial, nano- and picoplankton... | reverse complement strand
GAAATAGCTGATGAAATAAGTGTTCGTGCAATGATTGTGAGTGGCCTCGTCTTTATATGGGGAGCACGTCTTACGTACAATTGGTACCGAGGTTGGACCGACATGAAACATGAAGATTGGCGTTATGTTGACCTCAAGAAAAAGACAAAGTTCTTTTACCCCTTTGTAAACTTAATGGGTATACATATTTTCCCAACAATTCTAGTTTTCTTGGGCGCCTTGCCTTTAGAATATGCTTTGATTAGTGATGCCCCTTTAAATTTATTTGATGCTTTAGCAATTTTAATTACTGTAATTGCTATTTACTTTGAGACGAGAGCAGATCACGAATTGTTTAAATTTAGAAACGGCCCCAATAGAAAAGAAGGCGCTATTTTAAGTACGGGTATTTGGTCTGTATCAAGACATCCAAACTATTTTGGTGAGGCTTTTTTCTGGGTAGGTTTGTTTGTTTTCGGCTTAGCTGCCGATGGTCCAACTTGGCCACTGGTACTAGGTCCAATTGTAATGTTAGGCTTATTTCTTGGTATTTCTATCCCAATGATAGACAAGCGCATGAAAGCGAGTAAACCGGGCTATGAAGAACGCATGAAAACGGTTCCTTCGTTTTTTCCTTGGTACAAGAAAATCATCTAGATCCAAAAACTTTAGGGCAAAAAAATACCGCTAACAGCGGCATTAAAAAATTTTCAAACCAATTGAACTACTTCTTGAAGAAGTCTTTGGCCAAGTCTTTATTTATTACTTTTTCTTCAAAAGAATAGGTGCCAGTCTTTTCAGACTTAACTGCTTTTATCACTTTCGTATACATAGCAGAACCCTCTTTTTTTAATGTTGCTACAACCTTCTTAGCCATCTTTGAATTTCTTTATGGGGTTTTTACTTAATTTCTTTGTGTACCGTCATCTTCTTCATGATCGGGTTGTACTTCTTCAACTCCATTCTGTCTGGAGTATTCTTCTTGTTCTTAGTGCTTATATATCTAGAAGTACCTGGCATGCCAGTTGCTTTATGCTCTGTGCACTCTAAGATTACCTGAACTCTGTTACCTTTCTTTGCCATCTCTTAAAATATTATTTGGTTAGAAAACCATTTGCACGAGCTTCTTTAATAACCGCGCTGATTCCTAATTTATTGATATTCTTTAAAGCAGAAGTAGTCACTTTTAAAGTAACCCACTTATCTTCTTCAGGAATATAGAAACGCTTTTTGGTAAGGTTTACATTAAACCTACGCTTGTTTTTTCTGTTCGAAAAAGAAACGTTGTTTCCAACCATTGCTTTTTTCCCTGTTAGTTCACAAACTCTTGACATGATCTTATATCTTTATTCCTATTGCCTAAAAAATTGGGGTGCAAAGAAAAACATAAAATTCCAAATAGCCAACATCGTTTTTCATAAATTTTTCGACTTTATTTCAAGGACACCATTTCGCTTTGCACAGTCAATAAACATAGGACTTACGCCATTAATTCTTCTCTTAGCATATTCAAAGCCATAAAAGAAGTTTTCTGAATATTTCTAAGCCTGTTATTTCCAAAGCTAAACTTTCGCGTAATCGTGTTATTCGGGCCTGAAACAGCAATCCATATTGTTCCAACAGGTTTTTCCTCCGTTCCTCCGTCCGGACCAGCTATTCCGCTGGTAGCAACTGCATAGTCAGTGCCAAATTTCTCTTTAGCTCCTTTTGCCATTTGCATTACAATTGGCTCGCTTACAGCGCCATGTGCAATAAGATCTTCTTTTCGCACGTCAAGCATGCTTTGCTTTACATCGTTGTGATAAGCAACGACACTTCCAATAAAGTAAGTAGACGAACCGGGTACAGTTGTAAGCAACCTGGCAATATTTCCACCGGTGCAGCTTTCAGCGGAAGCTAAAGTTGCGTTGTTATCTTTTAAGAGTTTGCCAACAACAGACTCTAACGTATCGTCTTCTGTGCCGTAAACGTATTTTTCAATTTGAGGCAAGAGCTCAGAAACAGCATTTTCAATGAGTCCATTTAAAAACTGTTCATCTCTACCTTTTACAGTTAAACGCATTTTAACCATACCTGCAGAAGGTAAATAGGCCAAACTTATTTCTTCATGCAATTCATCTTGCCAATCCTTTATCATTTCTGCGAGAAAAGATTCTCCAACACCTTGCGTTAAAATGGTTCTGTGTATTACAACACCAGCATTGAGTTTTTCTTTAATCAGCGGAAGCACATGGGTTTTTATCAAATGTCTCATTTCATAGGGAACGCCAGGCATGGAGACATAATAGACATCATTTCTTTCAAATAACATTCCTGGGGCGGTACCCATTTCATTCAAGAGCATTTTGCACGAACTCGGCACCATCGCTTGCAAGCGATTAATTTCAATAACTTCTTTGTTGAACATTTTAAAAATACGTGCAACGTTATCATACGCTTTTTGATTGAAGACCAAATCGCCTCCAAAATAATCTTGCAACGTGTATTTGGTTATATCATCCTTTGTCGGACCCAAACCGCCTGTCATCAGGACCAATTTCGTTTTTGGCTTTACATCTTCAAGCGCTTCAATAATGGCTTCTTTTGTATCTCGAATAGACACAACGCGGTCTACATCTACGCCAGCATCGTTTAAGTGTTTGCCCATCCATGCCGAATTGGTATCAACGGTTTGCCCAATTAAAATCTCGTCTCCAATGGTGATTATTTCAGCCTCTACACTCATAAATTTACGCGCTCAAATTTTATTCAAATGAAAAGAATTTTCCTTCCCCTAGTCCTATGTTTTAGCTTTTATTCTTGTGATGAACTCATTCTCTTTGTAGACGCATACAATGAAGGAAACTTAGAACCGACAATTGCAGAAGTAAGAGCTGGTTTGAAAGAAGCTCTTACAGCGCGTTTTAAGAATGCTGTTACTAAAGACTAATGACTTCTATAACAATGACGTGTTAAGATTGCATTGCAAGAAGAAGCTCAAAAATTAGACAAGACTTTGAGAGATTTAGGAATGGAAAAATTGATGGATGTTCCTGAATTGAGTCTAAACCGCGCGGCAGAAGAAGCCTCAAGAGAAGTGATTGATGAGTTTGTGCATTCCTTTTCGCAAATAACCATTGGAGATGCCATTGGTATTTGGTAAGGTGCATACGATTTCGCCTCACAATATTTAAAATATACTTCAACAGATAAGCCTGAAGCAGAATTTAAGCCTATCGAAAAAAATGCAATTGAAAAAGTACATGACACCCAATATTGGGATGATGCTGCAAAAGTGTACAATCAAATTCCACTCGTACAAAAGGCAAATCCAGACCTACATGACTAATGGACGCGCGATGCGATTGATGACCTTTTTAAGTTAGTTACACTAGAAGTAAAGGTAATTAGAGACGGTTCAGCAGCGAGGGTTTCGGACATTCTTGTACACGTATTTGGGTATACTCAACCTTAAAATTACGGCTACCAAAATGGCGGCCCTTTTTTGCTCTCAGCTGCATACAATTCATTGGTTATAAATTGTTCTGAAAAATTCTTAAATTAACCAGACCAAACAATAACAACCAAATGTATAAGCCTATATCTATTATTCTATTGGTAATCTTTTTTGCCAATTGTAAAAAAGAAAACCACATCTCAGAACAATCAACTGCATTCCATTTAACCCAAATCACCTCAGTTAATAATGGTTACCAAGAATTTTTCACTCATGATAATGAATTGCTCAGCAACTATTCTGTAGACATTTACGGCACCGGGGCAATAACCTATACGATTGAATACGACTCACAAAGCAGACCTGCATTGATTCAAAAAAATGGAACAGTTTGCGCTTCGTTCTCCTATCACCAAAGCTCCGTTTCTTTATTCATTGAAGACGGGCTTACCGATTCTTTATTCTACACAATGGGCAATACAGGAAAAATAGTAAGACTTGAAAAGTACGATGACCTCCATGGCACAATGCAAAAAAATGCGGATAAGTATTACCGTTACAATGGCAATAATTTGATTGAAATCGAATGTACAGAATACAATCCCAGCGGAACAGTAAAATTGAACTATGTAGAATCCGCAACTTTTGATACTAGACTAAATGCTTTTGAGTCGATTGACGCAAGTCCAATAGTACTAGAATTTCTTTTTCAGCATATCCCTTTAAGGATATTCAAGGCAAATTCTAAAAATAACATAACCCACCTTGAATCAACTCATCCCTCAGATGGATATACTTTAATGCAAAACATAGTTTATGAAAACATGAGCTATCCTTCTGAAGTCCATTATTTAAAACAGCAATACGGCTTTATGGATGAAGACATTTTGATCTACTCCTATTCTGATTAGAGTTTATTCCATAAAAAGGGCTGCAGATGCAGCCCTTTTTAGATATATGTAAATCCTTTGTTTACCAAGCATCAAATTGATTTTGAAACTTCGTATGTGATGGAGTTATGCTCATTACTGGCGCTTCTGCACCGTAAATAATTTTTTCTACATCCGTAGCGCCTAATCCAATTTTAAAGTCATCACCATCTTCAGTAATTATTAATAAATCACCGTTTTGTTCTTTACGGAATTCAAAAATTACCTTGTGTACCTTTTTCTTATCCGCATGCACCAATTCGCCTTCGCATTGCACTTTTGCATCACTCACAAATTTGATAACCTGCTTAAGACTGGCGGCTAATTTTGCAGTCTCGTCTTTTGATTTTGCAACAGCTACCACTTTAATGCTCGCATCAAAAAGGCGTGCATAATGCAAGGCATTACCAACTTTTTCTCTTGATCTTCTATCCGCAACAAGTGGGAAGATAATAGTGTTGATTTCCGTTCTCATGTCGATACCTTTTACAGTTACAACCGGTGGTTCAACAGAACTTACAACACGAAACGCATTCGAGCCAATTACATTTTTCTTATTGTTCGCATGTTTTCCATTCGTACCCATTACCACGAGCTCAACATTGAGCAATTCAGCAACACGGCTAATTTCTTCATACACCACACCATTAGCAACCATTGCCGTGGTCTTAATTTTATAACGCCCTTCAAACTCATCAGCAACAGCTTGAAGTTTTTCTACAACATCCTTTTTAAAGTCGTTTAACTTCTCGTCAGAAGAAAACATACGTTTAAACAGCCCGTTCAATTCTACAACAGACAGCAAAACCACTTCTGCACCAATAGGCTTTGCAAACATTGCTGCCTGATCTAATGCATTAAATGATTGATCTGAAAACCCAACTGGCACAAGAATTTTTTTAGATTCGGAGCTCATAAGTATTGCTTAATTTGATTGTTTAATTCGAGACAAAAATAGTTTAATAAGGACTAAATATGAAAAATAACAAGTTATCTGTATCCGAACTTATTTTGAACAATGACGGATCTATTTATCATCTAAAATTGAGACCGGAGGATATTGCCAAAATCGTTATTACTGTCGGCGATCCCGAGCGTGTTGAGACTGTTTCAAATAAATTTGACAACATCAGAATGAAGAGAACTTGTCGTGAATTTGTAACACATACCGGTACATTTAAAGGTAAAGACATCACAGTAATTTCCACTGGAATTGGAACAGACAATGTGGACATTGTTTTGAATGAATTGGATGCGCTCGTAAACATTGATTTACAAAATAGAACGATTAAAGAAGAACACACTTCTCTAGATATATTTAGAATAGGCACTTCAGGCACAATACAATCTGACATTGCTATTGATTCTATTTTGATTAGTCAAGCCGCGGTTGGCTTAGATGGCCTATTACCCTTTTATGGAAAAGGTTTAAATAACACTCACGCCTTCACTAGTTCTTTACAAATGCATGTGCAGAATCAATTGCCACCTTGCTTTTATACCCGTTCATCGGAAAAGTTAAATTCACTGTTTGTAAATGATCCAAACTTCATTTTTGGAACAACTTTAACCATGCCTGGATTTTACGCGCCTCAAGGCAGGGCCATACGTTTCGTGCACCCTATTCCCAACCTAATGGAAAAACTAGCCAACTTTGAATACCGAGGAGAAAAGCTAACCAATATAGAAATGGAGACCGCAGGCGTCTATGGCTTATCAAATATCTTGGGTCATAATGCTATTTCTATTAACGCAATATTAGCTAACAGAATGAACGGTGAATTTTCAAATCAAGCGGAAGACACCGTGAACAAAGCAATTGACTTAACTTTAGAAAAAATCATAGCATTGTAAATGATAAAACATTCTCGATAATTAAAACAGATCGGATTAATTTTAATTTTATTGGGCGAGACAAAACATAAAAAAAGCCACCCTAAGGTGGCCTAATAAACTTTTGCTGTTGAAATATCTATCGAGCAACGTTTACTGCTCTTGTCTCTCTAATCACGGTCACTTTAACCTGACCAGGATAAGTCATTTCGTTTTGAATCTTTTGTGTGATATCAAAAGAAATAGTAGATGCAATGGCATCATTCACTCTCTCTGACTCTACCATTACACGAAGTTCTCTACCTGCGTGAATTGCATAAGCCTTCGTAACACCATCAAAAGACAATGCTAAGTCTTCCAACTCTTTCAAACGTTGAATATAAGATTCAGCAATCTGGCGTCTTGCCCCAGGTCTTGCGCCTGAAATAGCATCACACACCTGAACAACAGGAGATAACATTGAAGTCATTTCTATTTCATCGTGGTGAGCACCAATTGCATTTACAACATCAGGTTTTTCACCGTGCTTCTCTGCCAATTGCATTCCTAATATAGCGTGAGGCGCATCTGTTTCTTCTTGAGGCACTTTACCAATGTCGTGCAAAAGTCCAGCGCGTTTTGCGAGTTTTGGATTTAAACCTAGCTCACTTGCCATAACCGCACATAGGTTTGCAACCTCTCTAGAGTGCTGCAACAAATTCTGTCCGTAAGATGAACGGTACTTCATTCTTCCTACCATCTTTATCAATTCAGGGTGCAATCCATGAATACCAAGATCTATAGCCGTACGCTTACCAGTACTGATAATTTCTTCGTCTAATTGCTTTCTTGTTTTGGCAACAACCTCTTCAATTCTTGCTGGGTGTATTCTACCATCAGTCACTAACTTGTGAAGTGCCAATCTTGCAACTTCTCTCCTTATCGGATCAAAACAAGACAAGATAATCGCCTCAGGTGTATCATCGACAATAATCTCAACTCCCGTTGAAGATTCTAAAGCACGAATATTTCTACCCTCACGGCCAATTATACGGCCCTTTACATCGTCATTTTCAATGTTAAAAACAGACACTGAATTCTCAACTGCTTGTTCGGTGGCAACACGTTGAATTGTTTGAATTACAATTTTCTTCGCCTCAGTATTTGCAGAAAGCTTCGCCTCCTCCATTGTGCTCTGAATAAAAGTTGCTGCTTCGTGCTTGGCTTCTTCTTTTAAGGCTTCTTGCAATTGCGCTTTTGCTTCTTCTCCAGTTAAGCCAGAAATCACCTCAAGTTGTTCCACTTGACTTTTGTGCATCTTTTCGAGCTCCTCAGCTCTTCGCTTATTGGCTTCAGTCTTTCGCATAAGTGTTTCTTCTAAGCGCTTAGCTTCTTTATATCTGCGGTTATTTTCTTCCGCTTGTTGGTTCAACTTTTTATCGCGCTCTTTAGAACGGTTTGTTTGTTCATTCATTTTGCGCTCTCTGCGGTTTATCACTTTTTCATGTTCCGCTTTTAGCTCAATAAACTTCTCCTTTGCTTGAAGAATTTTATCTGTCTTAATATTTTCAGCTTCCTTTTTAGCATCGCTAACTATCTTTTGCGACTGCTTTTTTAAACTTGCTTTTAATATAAAGAAACCAACTACAACCCCTATTACCAAGGAGGCACTTACTGCAGTTAAAATGGTTGTTGAATCCATGGTGTGTATTTCATTTTAAAACATTAAAAAACCCGTATTAATTCAGGTTTATCTAAACTCCAGTTAGACAAGAATGAAACTCACCAAACACTTTCGACCTTCCACTGTTTCCGAAGAAAGCTACAAGTAGCTGTGGCCTGCTCTACACTGTTTGAGCTGAATTTCTGTTATAATTTGCGTTGAGTTTAGCAAACTTTTGAATTAATACGGGAAAAAAATTGTAAGAACGTCTTTGTTATATTGCTGCCTTAAGCATTGTATCAAACTCTTCTAAAGCCTTGTTTACCTCATTCATCTCCATCTTATCATGCACTTTGAGCTTTTCTAATTGACTCGCCCATTGAAGTGCGCACATGGCTAAAACGTCTTGTTTATCCTTTACAGCATATTTTTCCTGAAAAGAACGAACCGTCTCGTTTATCATCTTAACCGCTCGTCTAATCATTTCTTCCTCTTCCCTTTTTATGGTAAGCGGATAAACGCGATCGGCTATGTTTACTTTTATTTTAAGATGAGGATCCACAATCCTTTTTTAAATATTCAACAAAGCTAGGCACTTGTCTATTTCCCGTACCAGCTCGTTAATTTTACCCTTAGCTTCTCCAGAACTTTCATTCCCTCCAGACACCGCCTTAGCTAATCTTAACTGCCTGTTCTGCTCTTCAAGACTATTAATTCTTTCATTCGAAGCACTCAATTGCTTTTGCAATTTACCAATGTGCTCCTCCAACTTCGTTCTATCCCCAACAAGTTGCTCTTGCTTGCTTATTAGCAAACTCAAGTTATTTTTTAAATCAACAAGTAAGGCTTTCGTTGCAGTCATGAAACTTCATTACAGGCAAAGACAAATGTAAAAAAGCAATTCATCAATTCTTCCAATTTTAAAAAAACTTAAAAAGTTAGTGCATTTCGTTTTTTAAAAATCTTATTCTCAATCCATAAGAGAGGTGAACATCCTGTTAATAAGCCTGTGAAACGGCATCGTTTTCGCTTTGTATGCTTAGTGTGTTGTGCTATTTTGCCCCACTTTTAGGAAAAAGAGTAATGAGAATGACCTTTAAGTTGAGTTTTGCTTTTGTGCTGCTGATTGGCATTCAATTGTCTGCACAACAATATCCGCAAGATTATTTCAGATCACCTTTAGATATACCCTTAACCTTATCAGGAACCTTTGGAGAGCTGCGCTCAAATCACTTTCACAGTGGTATAGATATTAAGACACAAGGTGTAGAAGGCAAGAATGTATACGCTGTTGCGGATGGATATGTTTCTCGTATTAAAATCTCTCCTTGGGGCTATGGTCATGCGCTTTACATTGCTCACCCAAATGGATACACAACGGTATACGGCCATTTAAAAGATTTGAAAGGTCCGCTAGCCGATTACCTAGAAGATCAACAATACAGTCAACAGAATTTTAGTTTAGACATCTATTTAGATGCCAATGTACTTCCTGTAAAGAAAGGGCAAGTTGTTGCTAAAAGTGGAAATACTGGCGGTTCTGGTGGCCCGCACCTGCATTATGAAATTAGAAAAACAACGAGCCAGCAACCCATAAACCCTCTGCTGTTTGGTTACAAATTAGCAGACAATAGGAAACCAACATTGCTTGGGGCCTATTTGTACAGTATAAACCCCAGTGACTTATCACAAAAACCAGTAAAGCGCGTTCAATTGAAAATCCAAAACATAGGAAACGGACAATACTTTATTGAAGATTTTAAAGCATCTGGAAGTATCGCATTTGGCATTCATGCCTATGATAAGCTCGATGCCACCGAAAATAAAAATGGAATTTATCAATTGAACCAATATATTAATGACACTCTAGTTTATAGCTTCAAAGCAGAAAAGTTTCTTTTTAAAAACACACGAAATCTCAACTGTCATATAGATTTCGACTTGAGTAAATCTCTGGGAAGGAGTATTAATAAATGCTTTGTTACTCCAGCCAACCGCTTAAAAATGTATCCTGTAAATTCTAACAATATTTTAAATATCGATTCTGGAAAAACCTATTCTGTCAAATGGGTAATTGCAGACATCTATGGAAATCAATCAGTATTGAAAACGAACGTTGTTGGCGCCAACACAAAGGTTGATTACCCCAACTACAACCTCGATATTTTTCAAGATAACTATTTCTCTAGAGATGGGCTGAACATCTACATTCCCAAAAGGGCACTTTACCAAAACGAACCCATAGACATTGAATTGAAAGAGTCGAACAAATCAGAATACATTTTGCGTTTTGACATTGGTAAAAAAACAATTGGTATGCAAAAAGTAATGACCATTAAAACCAAAGTTCCTGAACATTTAAATGTTCCAAACTCAAAGCTCATTGGAATATGGTTAAAAAACGGCATTGATCCTTACAATGAAGGCGGCTCCGTTCAAAACAATACACTCTCCTTTACTTCGCGCAGAATGGGCAGCTTTGCGGTTATGATTGACACTGTTCCACCAACAATTAATGCTAAATACATTAAATCTGGTGCAACGTATAAGTCAGGATCGATGTTGAAATTTATTGTTTCTGATAATCTCAGTGGAATTGAAAAGTACCAAGCGAAAATTGACGGCCAGTGGGTTCTTTTAAAGTACGATCCAAAAAAATCACTGCTCTCGCATACCCTAGGAAATAGAACGAGAACAGGAAATCATATATTTGAAATTAAAGTAACAGACGAACGAAAGAATTCTTCAATTTTTACGTTCAACTTCATACAATTATAGACTTGAAGTAAAGCTTATCTTTGAAGTAAGAAAAGGAAACATGAGAATATTTACATCAATTATAGCCATTATATTTATCGGTCTTACCGGACTAAAAGCACAGCAAGATTCTCTAAAAATTATTGAGTTAAGCGGCGTCGTGATGACCAATGACGAAAACAAACAATTTATACCCTTTGCTCATATTTTAATTAAAGGGCGTAATCAAATAACGGCAACAAACGAAGAAGGTTTTTTCAGTATTCCTGTGCTTGGAGGAGACACAGTTGTATTTAGCCATTTAGGTTTTACAGATGAACAGCTCTACGTGCCAGACACACTTGACAGTGATGGTTATTTAAGTTATGTTATGTTAAAATGGGATACCACTGTGCTAGACCCTATTGTTCTTTATCCTTGGCCGAACAAAGACAACTTTAAAGACGAATTCTTGGCCATGAGAATAGATATGACCGAGCAGGATTTAGCGAATAGAAACCTGGCCCTTCAAACATTAAAAGATCAAGCAGCAGCAATGGGCTACGATGCAGAAGAAATGCAGAATTACATGATTCGTCTTCAAAACCAGAATATCTATAACCAAGGAAGAAATTATGGAGCAGATGGAGGCGCTGCAGTTGTAGGTGCTTTAACCAATCCATTTGCATGGGCTGAGCTGTTTAATGCTGTTAAACGTGGTGATTTTAAGAAGCAATAAGTGTTGATGAAATTTCAAATCACTCTTTATCTTGCACTTTTCAGTTTACTTTCATTTTCTCAAAAGGCCATTTTAGAAGGTATTGTCACCGATCAAACAAATAAGCCTATTGATGGTGTTACGGTTTCCTCTTCTTCAATAATTTTTATAACTGGTCCTGATGGAAAATACACGATTGAACTAAGCCCTGGGCGACAATCTGTAACCTTTTATCTATACGGTTACATTACCCAAATAAAGTCTATTTCTGCATCAGAAAAAACTAAAAGTACATTAGATATTACCCTCATAGAAGATGTTACTGTTTTGGGACCCATTGATCTTACCGATGAAAGCGAGCGTTTTGATGAAGTTATAAATATTGGTGAGAAAGAAATAGAATTTAGTACCGGGCCTAACCAAGGTGTTGAAGGCCTTATAAGAACATTGCCAGGAGTGGTTGGAACAAATGAGTTCAGTTCGCAATACAATGTACGCGGCGGAAACTTTGATGAAAATCTTGTTTATGTAAATGGCATTGAAGTTTACCGTCCTTTTTTGGTGCGCTCGGGTCAGCAAGAAGGACAGAGTTTTATCAATCCAGATATGGTTAAAAATGTTCGGTTCAGTGCCGGAGGTTTTGAAGCCAAGTATGGCGATAAAATGTCTTCGGTTTTAGATATAGACTACAGACGTCCTAAGGATTTTCAAGCTATTATCCAGGCAAGTTTACTAGGCATTTCGCTTACCGCGGAAGGTGTTTCTAAAGACAGACGTTTTACCGCATTAGGTGGATTCAGATATAAAACCAACCAGATACTTCTTGGAAGCTTGGATACGAAAGCAGATTTCCGCCCATCTTTTACTGATTTCCAACTACTTCTAGATTATGAGTTAACTGATGAAATCACTCTTGGGTTTTTCGGTACAATTGGCAGCAACAAATACAACGTTCAGCCACAATCTAGGCAAACAGATTTTGGAACTTTTAATGAGGCATTGCGCTTAAACGTATTTTTTGAAGGTCAAGAAAATTATAATTATACCACCAACTCATCTGCCTTTAGCGTAAAGTGGGAACCCAACAGCGACAACCAATTAGAATGGATTACCTCTGCTTTTCAAACAAAAGAACAAGAACTCGTTGATGTTGCTGGTTATTACCGATTAGGGGAACTCAACAATAATTTGGGCTCAGATGATTTTGGTGAAGTTCAATTTTTAAGAGGTGTTGGAGGGTTTCAGACCAATGCAAGAAACTTTCTAGATGCAATTATTGTTTCAACTCGCATAAGAGGATTGTATAGACAAAGCGAAAGAAGTACTTGGCTGTATGGTATTAAATTCCAACATGAAGACATTATTGACCGCTATAAAGAATGGGAGCTTATCGACTCTGCTGGGTATTCTGTAACCCACAATCCGAGTCAAACTGACCCAGGTGTTTCACCTGTCATTCCTACCGATGGTTTAGAATTGTTTGCATCGTACGATTCCAAGTATTACTTCAAGGCGAACCGCCTTATGGGATACATCGAGAACATTCAATCTTGGAACAATAAGGGCACCCAATACAAATTAAAAGCAGGAGTGCGAGCGCAATACTATAGCGTAAATGGTCAGACTACTGTCAGTCCGCGGGCGTCTTTTTCTGCGCAGCCAGACTGGAAAAAGAATTGGGTATTTAGAGGAGCCGTTGGGTATTATCATCAACCACCCTTTTACCGCGAAATGCGAAATTGGGAAGGTGAGCTTTTTACAAATATTAAAGCCCAACAGTCCATTCACTTTGTGGCTGGAGCAGATAGAGAGTTTACCATGTGGAATAGGCCTTTTAAGTGGGTCACTGAAGTCTATTACAAAAGCATGAGCAATCTCGTGCCATACGAAATTGAAAATGTTCGCATTCGATATTTCCCTGAAAGATCTGCAAGAGGTTATGCAGCAGGGGTTGATTTTAGAGTTAATGGAGAATTTGTAAAAGGAATAGATTCTTGGGGAAGTGTGTCCATTTTCACTGTTAAGGAAGACATTGAAGGCGATGACGCAGGATACATCCCAAGACCTACGGACAACCGTTTTAGTTTCTCTATGTACTTTCAAGATTACATGCCGAACGACCCTTCATTTCGCTTAAGCTTGGCTTTTACAGTTGTCGGAGGCTTTCCATTCGGCCCACCAAAAACAGAACCCAGTGAACGTATCTACAGAAGCTCTCCTTACCGTAGGGTAGACATTGGGTTTATCAAAGTGTTTAAAGACCCTTCTAAAGAAAATAAATCTGGACTGCTCAAACCGTTCGAAACCTTTTGGATTGGTTTAGAAGTTTTTAACCTGCTCGGCACCCGTAACACAGTTTCCTATCTATGGGTGCGTGATGCAAGTACGCAAGGTCAATATGCCGTGCCTAACTACCTTACGGGAAGGCTCTTGAATTTAAAGTTGTATATGAAGATTTAGACTTGAGTAATGAGATATTAGAACTCAGAGAGATCTTGTGTCTAAATACTCATATTTAGATACTTTAAAAAAAAAGAAGAGCTCTCTGAGTTCTAACATCACTTTACAACAAACCAATTTATATGAAGAAAATCCCCCCTTCACGGAACTCTTCCTATTTTATGATGTCTTTTTAATTGGGAATGGTAGTAAGCTTGTTTGGCAGCGCACTGCTTATTTCAAATATAAGAATAACTCCAAATAGGCTTTTCACCGAAGTTTGGACATAAAAAAGCCGCTTTAAAAGCGGCTTTTTTATTTATGCTTGACCTGCTGGCCCAAAATTCAAAGGAATTTGTGGGGGCTCAACATCTTGAATCGTTCCAAACTGTTGTTCAAAACGCTTTACATTATCACCTAATGCGTTCAACAATCGTTTCGCGTGTTGCGGAGTAATAACGATTCTAGATTTAACTTTTGCTTTAGGAATACCCGGCATCATTTGTATAAAATCTACAACAAATTCTGATGGAGAATGATTGATAATAGCCAAATTTGAATAAACACCCTCAGCCATTTCTTCACTCAACTCAACATTCATTTGTCCCTGTTGTCCTTCAGGTTTTTTTGCCTCGCTCATCTTATAAAGTCTCTTCTAAATCAACTTCTTTACTCTCCATCAACATATCGTACTCAGTCTGAGAACCAACGATTGTATCATCGTATTGCTTCATACCTGTACCAGCAGGAATCTTATGACCTACAATCACATTTTCTTTTAGTCCCATCAAGTAATCAACTTTACCGCTTACAGCAGCTTCGTTTAAAACTTTAGTAGTTTCCTGGAAAGAAGCAGCAGAGATAAATGATTTCGTTTGAAGAGAGGCTCTTGTAATACCTTGTAAGATAGGCACAGCCGTTGCAGGCTTCGCATCTCTGGATACAACAACATTCTTATCATTTCTCTTCATTATAGAATTCTCATCTCTTAACTCGCGTGCGGTAACAATCTGCCCTGGCTTAAAGTTCTCAGAATCTCCAGCATCTTCAATAATTTTCTTGTCAAAGATCCAATCGTTTTGCTCTATGAAATCATTCTTGTGTATCAAGTTTCCTTCTAGGAACATAGTATCTCCTGGATCCTGAATGTTCACTTTACGCATCATCTGACGAACGATTACCTCAAAGTGCTTATCATTAATCTTAACACCTTGTAAACGGTAAACTTCTTGCACTTCATTTACCAAGTATTCTTGAACCTTAGTTGGTCCTTGAATTTTTAAAATATCTGAAGGTGTGATAGAACCATCTGACAATGGCATACCTGCACGTACAAAGTCATTCTCTTGAACAAGAATCTGCTTACTTAAATTAATCAAGTACTTACGCTGATCTCCAGCTCTAGACTCAACTATTATTTCGCGATTACCACGCTTGATTCTACCGTAAGAAACGATACCATCAATTTCAGAAACCACAGCTGGGTTAGAAGGGTTACGTGCTTCGAACAATTCTGTAATACGTGGTAAACCTCCAGTAATATCACCTGCTTTCGCCGATTTTCTAGGAATCTTCACTAACGCACTACCCGACTTGATTTCAGCTCCTTCTTCAACAATAATATGCGCACCTACTGGTAACGTATAATGTCTTATTTCTTCGCCATTCTTATCTAAAATCTGAATAGTTGGAACCAATTTCTTGTTTCTTGTTTCAGAAATTACTTTGTCTTGGAAACCAGTTTGCTCGTCAATTTCAACAGCATATGTTGTTCCTTGAATAATATCTTGGAAACCGATAGTACCTGCAAACTCAGAAATAATAACTGCGTTATAAGGATCCCATTTACAGATTACGTCATCTTTCTTAATCTTTTGGCCGTTTTTAACCATCAAATTAGATCCGTAAGGCACGTTGTTAGACATTACCTGAATCCCCGTCTTGGCATCCATAATCTTAACTTCACCTGTACGACCGATCACGATTTCAGACATTTCACCTTCAAGACCCTCGCCCATAACAGTTCTTACATCTTCTAAATCAATAATACCATCAAATTTAGAAACCAATCTGCTATCTACAGCTGCGTTACCTGCAGTACCACCCACGTGGAATGTACGCAGTGTAAGCTGTGTTCCAGGTTCTCCAATTGATTGTGCAGCAACTACACCAACTGATTCACCCATTTGCACCATCTTAGAAGTAGACAAGTTTCTACCGTAACATTTAGCACAAATACCACGCTTAGCAACACATGTTAATGGCGATCTTACTTCAACCATTTCGATTGGAGAAGATTCAATATTAGCAGCAACTTCTTCAGTTATTTCACCACCAGCTTCAACGTAAACTTCTCCAGACACTGGATCTTTTACTTCGTGTAATGTTACACGGCCTATGATTCTTTCTGATAACGTTTCTACGATGTCCTCGTTTTTCTTCAATGCTGAAACTTCAACACCTCTTAACGTGGCACAATCGTCTATGTTTACAACAACATCTTGAGCAACATCTACTAATCTACGTGTTAGGTAACCCGCATCAGCCGTTTTAAGAGCCGTATCCGCAAGACCTTTACGTGCACCGTGACTTGAAATAAAGTACTCAAGAATTGATAGACCTTCCTTAAAGTTAGAAAGAATAGGATTCTCGATAATTTCACCACCAGCTGAACCAGATTTTTGCGGTTTCGCCATCAATCCACGCATACCAGATAACTGACGAATCTGTTCCTTGGAACCCCTCGCACCAGAATCAAGCATCATGTAAATTGGGTTAAACCCCTGACGGTCGTTGATTAGATCAGACATTGCAGCATTTGTTAAATGCGCATTTGTTTTCGTCCAAACATCAATCACCTGGTTGTAACGTTCGTTGTTAGTAATCAATCCCATGTTATAGTTGGCAAAGATTCCTTCAACTTCTCCTTGTGCTGTATCGATAAGACCGGTTTTAATATCTGGAATTCTGATATCGCCAATAGAGAAAGATAAACCTCCTTTAAATGCGTTCATGTATCCTAAACCTTTCATATCGTCCAAGAAGGCAGCCGTAGTAGGAACGTCTGTCTGTCTTAAAACATCAGCAATAATTTCTCTAAGTGCTTTTTTAGTAAGCAACTCATCTATGTAACCTACTGATTTTGGCACAACAGTGTTGAATAACACACGACCAACAGTAGTTTCAATTACTTTTTTCTTAAGCTCACCGTCAACTTTTACGTTTGCTCTTACCTTAATAATAGCATTCAAGTCGCAACGACCTTCGTTGTATGCAATGTTTACTTCTTCATCAGAATAGAACGTAAGGCCTTCACCTTTTACTTCGTGTTCTGCAGAATTCTTTCGGGCCTTAGTCATATAATATAGACCCAATACCATATCCTGAGATGGCACTGTAATAGGAGCACCGTTAGCAGGGTTTAAGATATTGTGAGAAGCCAACATCAATACTTGTGCTTCCAAAATTGCTGGAGGTCCTAATGGTAAGTGAACCGCCATTTGGTCACCATCAAAATCCGCATTAAATGCAGTACACACCAATGGGTGTAACTGAATCGCTTTACCTTCAATTAACTTTGGTTGGAAAGCTTGAATACCCAAACGGTGAAGCGTAGGAGCACGGTTCAACAAAACCGGATGACCTTTCATCACGTTTTCTAGGATATCCCAAACAACAGGATCTCTTCTGTCTATAATCTTCTTAGCAGACTTAACAGTTTTAACAATACCACGCTCAATCAACTTACGGATAATAAACGGCTTGAAAAGCTCAGCAGCCATTCCTTTTGGAAGACCACATTCGTGCAATTTCAATTCTGGTCCTACAACAATTACAGAACGAGCAGAATAATCAACACGCTTACCCAATAAGTTTTGACGGAAACGTCCTTGCTTACCTTTTAAGCTATCAGAAAGAGATTTTAATGGTCTGTTTGCTTCAGTTTTAACAGCACTTGATTTACGAGTGTTGTCTAACAATGAATCTACAGATTCCTGAAGCATACGTTTTTCATTACGTAGAATTACTTCTGGAGCTTTTATCTCTAACAAACGCTTCAAACGGTTGTTACGAATAATTACTCTTCTGTATAAATCATTTAAATCTGAAGTAGCGAAACGACCTCCATCTAATGGCACTAACGGACGTAATTCTGGTGGAATTATTGGCACCACCTTTACAACCATCCATTCAGGATTGTTCTCTATTCTTGAATTTGCATCTCTTAAAGATTCAACGACTTGAAGACGTTTTAAAGCCTCTTGTTTTCTCTGTTGAGATGTTTCAGTATTTGCTTTGTGTCTTAATGAGAAAGACAACTCATTTAAGTCCAGTCTTTGTAGTAAGCTGATGATAGCTTCACCACCCATCTTAGCGATGAATTTATTTGGATCTGAATCCTCCAAGTATTGGTTCTCAATTGGAAGTCTCTCTTGAGCATCTAAGTACTCTTCTTCAGTTAGGTACTGAAGGTAAGTTAAAGGATTGCCTTCGTTATCTACTGCTCCACCTGCATTGATAACAACGTAGCGTTCGTAATAGATAATCATGTCTAACTTCTTAGAAGGAAGACCTAATAAATAACCAATTTTGTTCGGCAAAGAACGGAAGTACCAAATGTGAACAACAGGAACAACCAAGCTGATGTGACCGATACGATCTCTACGAACTTTCTTTTCTGTTACTTCAACACCACATCTATCGCAAACAATACCTTTATATCTGATACGCTTGTACTTACCACATGCACATTCGTAATCCTTAACAGGACCGAATATTCTTTCACAGAACAAACCATCTCTTTCTGGCTTGTGCGTGCGATAGTTAATGGTCTCAGGTTTTAACACTTCACCAAATGAACTTTCTAAAATATTTTCAGGAGAAGACAAGCTGATTGTTATGGTTTTGAAACCACTAGAAGAAGCTTTTTCTGATTTATTAAATGCCATTTTCTTTAAAATTTTGTTAGTGTAGTTTAACCTACTAATTTGTTAATCCATAGTAATTTTCAAACCAAGTCCCTTCAATTCATGTAGTAATACATTGAATGATTCAGGGATTCCTGGTTCCGGCATACGCTCTCCTTTTACTATAGATTCGTATGTCTTGGCACGACCAATAACGTCATCCGATTTAACGGTTAAGATTTCTCTTAAGATGTTAGATGCACCAAATGCTTCAAGTGCCCATACTTCCATCTCTCCAAAACGCTGACCACCAAACTGAGCTTTACCACCCAATGGTTGCTGTGTAATAAGAGAATAAGGTCCGATAGAACGTGCGTGCATTTTATCATCTACCATGTGTCCAAGTTTCAACATGTAGATTACACCAACAGTAGCGCGTTGCTTGAAAGCTTCACCTGTACCACCATCAATTAATTGAGTGTGTCCAAATTCTGGCAATCCTGCTTCAGCAATGTATTTAGAAATGTCATCTAGAGATGCACCATCAAAAATTGGAGTCGCAAATTTCTTACCCAGTTTAATTCCGGCCCAACCTAATACTGTTTCGTAAATCTGACCGATGTTCATACGAGAAGGTACACCTAGAGGATTCAGTACGATATCAACTGGAGTTCCATCTTCTAAGAACGGCATGTCCTCATCGCGAACAATTCTAGAAACAATACCCTTGTTACCATGACGACCAGCCATTTTATCACCCACTTTAAGCTTACGCTTCTTAGCGATATAAACTTTAGCCAACTTAACGATACCAGCAGGTAACTCATCACCAACAGAAATGTTGAACTTCTTGCGTCTGTTCATTCCAGAGATGTCACTAACCTTAATCTTATAGTTGTGAATCAATGAAATAATCAGCTCGTTCTTGTGATCGTCTGTTGTCCATTTCAAGCCAGATATTCTAGAGAAATCTTCCATGCTGTTAAGCATTTTCAAAGTGAACTTAGTTCCCTTAGGAATAACAACTTCATTCAAGTCGTTTTTCACACCTTGACTAGTTCTACCTTGTACGATAGTCGCTAACTTCTCTATCAATTTAGAACGTACCTTTTCGATTTCAGCTGCGTGAGAGCTTTCTAAGATTTCTAAATCTTCTTTGTCTTTTGCTCTTTGTCTTCTGTCTTTAACAGAACGGGCAAATAATTTTTTATCTATAACTACACCGCTTAACGATGGAGAAGCTTTAAGAGATGCATCTTTAACATCACCAGCTTTATCACCGAAAATTGCGCGTAATAATTTTTCTTCAGGAGAAGGATCAGATTCACCTTTAGGAGTAATCTTACCAATTAGAATGTCACCAGGTCCAACCTCGGCTCCAACTCTAATCATTCCGTTTTCGTCTAAGTCTTTAGTAGCCTCTTCAGAAACGTTAGGAATATCCGCTGTCAATTCTTCTTGTCCTAATTTAGTATCTCTAACTTCAAGAGAATACTCATCAATGTGGATAGACGTAAAGATGTCCTCACGAACAACTTTTTGATTAATTACAATTGCATCCTCAAAGTTATATCCTTTCCAAGGCATGAAAGCCACGACTAAGTTTCTACCCAATGCCAATTCACCATTTTCGGTTGCATAACCTTCACATAAAACTTGACCTTTAGAAACTCTATCTCCTTTTCTTACAATCGGCTTCAAGTTTACAGTTGTCCCTTGGTTCGTTTTACGGAATTTAGTCAACTCATAAACTTTCATGTTCGTATTGAAGCTTACCAATTCTTCTTCTTCCGAACGATCGTAAACAATGTGAATCTCCTTTGAATCTACGTACTCAACTGTTCCTTCGCCTTCAGCATTAATCAAAACTCTAGAGTCTCTTGCTAACTGCTGCTCAAGACCAGTACCTACAACAGGCGCTTGTGGTCTTAATAATGGAACTGCCTGACGCATCATGTTCGACCCCATCAATGCACGGTTGGCATCATCATGCTCCAAGAATGGAATTAATGAAGCCGATATCGATGCAATCTGATTTGGAGAAACATCCATGTAATCAAGAGAATTTGGCTCAATTACAGGGAAGTCGCCTTCTTCACGTGCTTTTACTTTATCACTCAAGAAATTACCTTTCTCATCGATAGGCGCATTCGCTTGTGCAATAACTTTAGATTCTTCTTCTTCAGCACTCAAGTATTGTGGATCTTCACTTAAAGAAACTTTACCATCTTCAACCTTTCTGTATGGTGTTTCGATGAAGCCCATTGGGTTTACTTTAGCGTAAACACACAAAGAAGAAATCAAACCAATATTTGGTCCTTCTGGCGTTTCAATAGGACAAAGACGACCGTAATGCGTATAGTGAACATCTCGAACTTCGAAACCTGCTCTCTCTCTCGAAAGACCACCTGGTCCTAAAGCTGACATTCTACGTTTGTGCGTTACTTCAGACAATGGATTCGTCTGATCCATAAACTGAGACAACTGGTTTGTACCGAAAAAAGAATTAATTACAGAAGACAAAGTCTTTGCGTTAATCAAATCTAATGGCGTAAACACTTCGTTGTCACGAACGTTCATTCTTTCGCGAATAGTACGAGCCATTCTAGAAAGACCTACTCCAAATTGGTTTGCCATTTGCTCACCAACTGTACGTACACGTCTGTTACTCAAGTGATCAATATCATCAATCTCTGCTTTCGAGTTAATCAACTCGATAAGATATTTGATGATGCTGATAATATCTTGTTTTGTAAGAATTTGAACTTCTTCCGAGATGTTCAATCCTAATTTCTTATTCAGTCTATAACGACCAACAGAACCTAAATTATAACGTTGTTCAGAGAAAAACAACTTGTCAATAATTCCACGTGCAGTTTCCTCATCAGGCGGTTCTGCATTACGCAATTGTCTGTATACATGCTCTACTGCTTCTTTCTCAGAGTTAGTAGGATCTTTTTGTAGTGTATTGTAAATAATAGAATATTCAGATGATTGAATATCCTCTCTGTGCAGAAGAATAGTTGGAACTTCAGCTTCCAAAATATCTTCCATGTGATCTTTTTCTAGAATCGTATCACGATCTAAAATCACTTCGTTTCTTTCAATAGAAACAACCTCACCAGTATCTTCATCCACGAAATCTTCGATCCATGTTTTTAATACACGTGCGGCCAATTTTCTACCCATTATACGCTTAAGGGCAGCTTTAGAAACTTTAACTTCTTCAGCTAAGTCAAAAATTTCTAGAATGTCCTTATCTCTTTCATATCCGATGGCACGGAATAAAGTAGTAACAGGTAATTTTTTCTTTCTATCAATGTAAGCGTACATAACACTATTGATATCTGTTGCGAATTCTATCCAAGAGCCTTTAAAAGGGATAATTCTTGCAGAATACAGCTTGGTACCATTTGCATGGTAGCTTTGTCCAAAGAATACACCAGGTGAACGGTGTAACTGTGAAACCACGACTCTCTCAGCGCCATTAACGATAAAAGTACCTCGTGCTGACATATATGGTATTGTACCTAAATACACATCCTGAACAATCGTTTCGAAATCTTCGTGTTCTGGATCAGTACAGTATAATTTTAATCTAGCTTTAAGTGGAACGCTGTATGTTAAACCGCGCTCAATACATTCCTTCTCAGAATATCTTGCAGGATCTACAAAATAGTCTAGGAATTCCAATACAAACTGCCCTCTGGCATCCGTAATTGGAAAATTGTCAGAAAACACTCCGTAAAGACCTTCTTCCATTCGGTCTTCTGGCTTAGTGTCTACTTGGAAAAACTCCTGAAATGATTTTAACTGAATGTTCAGAAAATCTGGGTACTCAGAACTATTGGTAATAGAAGCGAAATTTACGCGCCCCTTTATTGCTGAAGATTTTGCCATCGATTTACTTTATTTATTATACACAAAAGGGTTTAGGCCAATAAGGGAATCCCTTAACGACCTAAACCTTAAAAAGTTAAGATAATTGAGCTTACTTAAGCTCTACCTCTGCTCCTGCTTCCTCTAATTGAGTCTTCATAGCTTCAGCTTCATCTTTAGATACACCTTCCTTTACAGGAGCTGGTGCGCTATCAACGATTGCTTTAGCATCTTTAAGTCCTAAACCGGTCATTTCTTTAACCAATTTAACAACACCTAATTTAGACCCTCCTGGCGCTTTAAGAATTACATCGAATTCTGTTTGCGCTTCAGCAGCATCACCACCGTCGCCAGCAGCTGGTCCAGCAACAGCTACAGCAGCAGCTGCAGGCTCGATGCCATGTTCTTCTTTTAAATATGTAGCTAGTTCGTTAACCTCTTTTACCGTTAAGTTTACTAGTGCTTCTCCAAGTTCCTTGATATCAGCCATTTTAATTGAAATTTAATAATTGTTATTATTCTTTTTAATAAGCGGAAGAAGGGACTATCCTCTTTCTTCCAAAGTTTTTACAAGTCCAGCAATTGTGCTTCCACCACTCTGAAGAGCAGAGATAACATTTTTCGCAGGAGATTGAAGTAATGTGATAACATCTCCAATAAGTTCTTCTTTCGATTTGATAGAACTTAACGTTTCAAGTTGATCGTCACCAACATAAACAGAAGAGTCTATGTAAGCACCTTTTAACAAAGGCATCTCAGATTTTTTTCTGAATTCTTTAATCAACTTTGCAGGAGCATTACCAGCCTCAGCTACCAATACACTTGTATTGCCTTTCAACACATCATAAAGCTCATCGAATTCCTTTTCAGAACGTTCCATAGCTTTCTTAAGCAAAGTATTCTTTACTACAGAAAGACCAACTTCTCGTTGATGACAAAGTCTTCTTAAACTAGATGTATCTTGAGCATTTAAACCAGCTATATCAGCGATATAGATAGTGTTAGTAGACTCCAGTAAACTGGTTAGTTCGTCTATCTCGCGGTTTTTTTGTTCTTTAGTCATTTCTAAATTTTATTTAACCGTTATACAGATTTCATGTCTACCGCAATTGCCGGGCTCATCGTACTTGACATGTAAACACTTTTTACATAAGTACCTTTAGCAGCAGTTGGCTTTAATTTCATAAGAGTATTTAACAGCTCAGCTGCATTTTCTCTAATCTTATCAGCTTCGAAAGAAGCTTTACCTACTGATGCATGTATAATCCCGAAACGATCTACTTTAAAATCGATCTTACCAGCTTTCACTTCATTGACTGCTTTCGCAACGTCCATAGTTACAGTACCAGTCTTAGGGTTAGGCATTAAACCTCTTGGCCCTAGAACACGTCCTAAAGGTCCAATTTTACCCATAATACTTGGCATAGTAATAATCACGTCAATGTCGGTCCACCCGCCTTTGATCTTATTAATATATTCGTCCAATCCAACGTAATCCGCACCAGCTTCTTTAGCTTCCGCCTCTTTATCAGGAGTAACTAATGCTAATACTTTAACGTCTTTACCTGTACCGTGCGGTAAGGTAACTACGCCTCTAACCATTTGGTTAGCCTTACGTGGATCAACACCTAATCTAACTGCAAGGTCAACACTCGCGTCAAATTTTGTGTAGTTCACTTCTTTTACCAAAGATGCTGCTTCGTCTAATGAATAAACTTTACTTTTTTCAACCTTGCTAGCAGCCTCTTTTTGCTTTTTTGTCAGTTTCGCCATTTGTGTCTAAACTAAAATTAAGTTAAAAAGGTGCTTTTCCAGAAACCGTTATACCCATACTGCGCGCAGTACCAGCAACCATTTTCATGGCCGATTCGATAGTAAAGCAATTCAAATCCGGCATTTTGTCTTCAGCAATTGTTTGCACTTGCGCCCAAGAAACCTTCGCGACTTTTACACGATTCGGCTCAGATGAAGCCTTCTTTAGTTTTGCTGCCTCCATTAACTGGACCGCTGCTGGAGGAGTTTTAATTACAAAGTCAAAAGACTTGTCCTTATAAACTTTAATCTCAACTGGAAGAACTTTTCCTTGCTTGTCTTGGGTACGTGCATTAAACTGCTTGCAGAACTCCATGATGTTCACACCCGCAGAACCTAATGCTGGTCCCACCGGAGGTGAAGGGTTGGCTGCGCCACCGCGTACCTGAAGTTTTACAATTTTACTTACCTCTTTTGCCATTTTTAAAAATTGTTTGAACAATAATATTCAACCATATCAAGTTAAATTGGAAGCTTAACTCAATTTATATATAACACTCGCTCACAACGAGAAATTATTCTTTTTCAACCTGCATAAAGCTCAATTCTAACGGTGTTCTTCTTCCAAAGATCTTTACCATTACCTCTAGCTTACGCTTCTCTTCAATAATTTTTTCGATCGTACCATTAAAACCGTTAAACGGACCATCTATTACTTTCACTGTTTCTCCTACAATAAACGGAACATTAAATTGCTCTTCAGTCTCAGCTAATTCATCGACTTTACCAAGCATTCTGTTTACTTCACTTAATCTTAAAGGCACAGGATCTCCACCCTTAACTTCACCTAAAAACCCAATTACACCAGGAACGTTTTTAACCGCGTGAACTACCTCTCCCGTAAGAGCGGTTTCCATCATAATATAACCAGGGTAGAAGTTTCTTTCTTTACTAACCTTTTTTCCGTTTCTTATTTGAAACACTTTTTCGGTAGGCACTAATAATTGACCAATAAAGTCGGCTAATCCAAGACGAACCATTTCGTTCTCAACATAAGCCTTCACTTTGTTTTCTTGACCGCTAACGGCTCTAACTACGTACCACTTTTTTCCAGAATCACTCATGCGTAAGGCTTAAGAAAAAAGTTTATAAATATTCTCTAAAACAAAGCTCAATCCTTTGTCCATAACGAAAATTATCAAAGCAAATACTATTGTAGAAACTGCTACCAGCACTGTACTTTTTTGTAAGTCAGAAAACGTTGGCCAAGTTGTCTTTTCAGTAAACTCAGTGTACGTATCTTTTAAATAAACTTTAATATTTTCCATCTCTGAACTTTTCTTTGCACGGGTGGTAAGATTCGAACTCACGACCTTCGGTTTTGGAGACCACTGCTCTACCAACTGAGCTACACCCGTTTGTTAAAAAAGGCGTTCCGCTCCTAAGGGAGCAGAACACCAATATTTATAATCTCCCCAAAGGGAAGCGCTATCTTATTTTACAATATCAGTAACCTGACCAGCACCTACAGTTCTACCACCTTCACGTATTGCGAAACGCAATCCTTTGTTGATAGCTACTGGAGTAATCAAGTTAACAGTAATTGTTAAGTTATCACCTGGTAATACCATCTCAACACCTTCTGGAAGAACTATCTCTCCAGTTACGTCTAAGGTTCTTAAGTAGAACTGTGGACGGTATTTATTATGGAATGGAGTGTGACGACCACCTTCTTCTTTTTTCAAAATATAAACCTCAGCTTTGAATACAGTGTGAGGAGTAATTGAACCTGGCTTACAGATTACCATACCTCTTTTGATATCGCTCTTTTCAATACCTCTCAATAAGATACCAACGTTATCTCCAGCTTCGCCTCTATCCAAAATCTTACGGAACATTTCAACTCCAGTGATAGTAGAAGTTAATTTTTCATCTCCGAAACCGATAATGTCAACTGAGTCTCCAGTGTTTGCAACACCAGTTTCTATACGACCTGTAGCAACAGTACCACGACCAGTAATAGAGAATACATCTTCGATAGGCATCAAGAAAGGCTTTGCAACATCTCTTTCTGGCTCTTCAATATAGTCATCAACAGCTGCCATCAATTCCATAATTTTCTCAACCCACTTAGGCTCGTCATTCAAACCACCTAAAGCAGATCCAGCAATTACAGGAGCGTTATCACCATCATATTCGTAGAAAGAAAGCAATTCTCTTACTTCCATTTCAACTAATTCTAGTAGTTCTTCATCGTCTACCATGTCTACTTTATTCAAGAAAACAACGATACGTGGAATACCTACCTGACGACCTAAAAGGATGTGCTCACGTGTCTGAGGCATAGGGCCATCAGTTGCAGCAACTACTAATATAGCACCGTCCATTTGAGCAGCACCAGTAACCATGTTCTTTACGTAATCCGCGTGACCTGGACAGTCAACGTGTGCGTAGTGACGGTTAGCCGT
>ERZ1046740.698-NODE-698-length-26875-cov-5.464430_pt1 | contig 26875 bp, 35 predicted proteins | sample MGYA00383093_ERZ1046740 | MGnify/ENA primary metagenome ERZ1046740 (study PRJEB29581, sample SAMEA5548363) | metagenome | biome: marine; feature: coastal; material: water | depth 25 m | study: Short-term variability in the microbial, nano- and picoplankton... | reverse complement strand
ATCACATCTGCTTGCGGGTTGTTTTTTTCTGCCAAGAGCTTGGCAGTCACAATCCCGGTCGAATCCCGCACCCAGTTGATCGTAATGTCCGGATGATGGGCGCTAAACGCCGCTGCATATCGGCTCAGATCTTCTGCCTCAATCGCCGAATAAACAGTCAATCCGGTTTCAGCCTGCGCCATGCTTGCCAAAAGACCAAACAAGGACGCCACAGCTGTACTGGTAAATGAGAGCTTCATATCTAATCCCATTTTTATTTGTCGAACTGGAAGCTATTGTTTTTCCTCCAAATAAACTAAGTTGTCTATTTTTTTAAGAGACAATTTTGTGAAACTTTTTTTGGTGAGTTGCAAACCCACCCACGGCACCGAATACTAGCGCTACTTGATTTCAAAAAGGTTTAGCCGTGACACTCTTTACACAACTATTTTGGGGATCCGTTTTTCTCACGATCTGCGCGATCATCCAAGTGTTGGTGATTGGCTATGCCGCAGGTGTTTTGTTGCGGTTGGGCAATGCTCTTGAGCACCGAAGCCGTTTTGTCCGGGTCGTCCTTTTGGTGAGCATCGGGTTCGGGATGGTGACTGTGGCGCATACGGCTCAGGTCTGGATTTGGGCCAAGGCTTTTCTGATAATGGGTGTGATTGGCGATCTCAATGGCGCGCTGTATTTTGCCTTTGCGACATACACCACCGTGGGCTATGGCGATCTTGTGCTGGGTCCGGGAACACGTATTTTCGGCACCTTCGCCGGGATGAGCGGTATTCTCAGCCTCGGCGTCAGCACCGCATTTCTGGTGGCTGTACTAAGCCGCCTGCTTAGACCCACCGATGCAGAGAATGGCGATATCCAATGACAAAAATCGCATACACAATGACCGAGGGCAAAGGCGCGCTGGACCGTTTGCTGGCCGATTTTGCGGATGTTCTGGCAGACAAAGGCGTGCGCACTTGCGGCATCGTTCAGATCAACACGGACTGCGGCGACGACGAAGGCGACCGCTGTGACATGGATGTTCAAGTCCTACCCAATGGCTCACGAATTCGCATCTCGCAATCTCTAGGCAAGGGGTCGCAAGGCTGCCGATTGGATGGTGAGGCTCTGGAATCGGCAGTGGCCGAGGTTGGCCGCCGAATGGAGGCAGATTTTGACATCTTCATCCTCAACAAATACGGCAAACAAGAAGCCGAAGGGCGTGGATTTCGCGACCTGATCGCACATGCGTTGGAACGCGGTTCCGCTGTGATTGCCGGAACAAACGGTCTTAACAGCGCACGCTTCGAAGAGTTTTCCGGTGGAATGGCCGAATATGTCGCCCCAACCCCGGACGCCCTGCTGCAATGGTATAAAGCCTCTTAAGACCGGGGCTTTCCACGCTTGCGCTGCGAGGCTTCTGGCAAAGGGGCCTCGCCATTGTTTGTCAACAAAATCGCCAAAGGTCTGGTCGTTGGAAACAGCGCCATCACGGTCATCACACCCGACGTCAGGATCACGGACAATATGGCCCCGGTGGGCCCCCAAATCGCCGTCCAGACCGCCAGTGAGAACATCACCACAACCGGGCTTACATTCATGCTGCGCCCCATCAGGCGTGGCTCCCAAAAATAGCCAACGCCTGTTTGCGCGGCGAACAGGCAGAGAAACAAGAATAGGATTTCCAAGCCAAGCCCAAACTGCCCCAAAGCAAACAGCATTGGCAACACCATGGCGATCCATGACCCGACATAGGGGATGTAGTTGAAAATTGCGGTCAGCACGGCAAAGAAGGCTGCAAACTCTACGCCAAAAACCAAGAATATAGCGTAACAAATGCCCCCCAGAACGACATTCACCAAAGTCTTCATCGTGAAATATGTGCCAATCTGGGACACAATCGCATCGATCGTATTCCACACGCTGTCTCGACGGTCTTCATCAGGGAAAATCGCAGCGACTTTTGCCTCAACGGCATTTTTCTCAAACAAAAATAGGATTGCGTACAAGAATACTAAAGCCAGATAACCCGCAGAATAAGACAATGAATTCAACGCGTAACGCAATGCATCCTGCAGGTTAATTGTATCCGATACGATCTTGTTCACGGAATGCCATGTCAGCTCGACTTCGACATCAAATTGTCGGGCAACGTCCGCCACAATAGCCGAAAAAGTTTCGACATATTGCGGCAGGGCCCGCACCACGGCTTCCATGTTGCGGGCAAAAAATCCAACCCCAAGCATCATGATCAGAAACAGCACGATCGCCGTCATGGTCAGCTGCATCCAAACCGGAACAATCCGCGCATAAAGCGGGATGCGCACCAATTCGCGAGACACACCATCCATCAAAAACGCCAACAATGCACCCAAGACGACCGGCACCAAAAGGGCTTCGGCGGTGCTCAGGACCCAGCCAACCGCAATCGCTGCGATAATGCCAATGCCCAGTGCGATAGATTTCAGATAATTGTCGGTGCCCATACCAATCCCTAAAACTTCATGCCTGTCAGGAAACTCCTACAAGCAGGTATCGTCAACCATTGGTTCGCGGAAAAGCATTTCCTATCCCATCAAAGCCCGACGGACGAGGTTCAATGCGGCAATGGTCAAAACGAGCAATGTCATCTTTCGGAACGTCTCTTGGTCAATGCGATCATGAACTTTCCCACCAATCCACATTCCAAGAATGGCTGGCAGCACCATCGCGAGCGAAAATGCAAAAGTTTCAGCACGCAATATGCCCGAACCAAAATGCGCACCCACCAGTGCCAACGCGCCAAGGCCATAGATCACCCCTTGCACGCGTATCTGTTCCTTTTTCTCGGTTCCCAAGGCCGTGAGATACAACACCGTTGGCGGCCCCCACACGCCCGACATGCCCCCGATAGATCCAGCGAAAGCCGCAACGGCTGCTTCTATGCCGGGAGAATGCTTGGTCAACGTCAGGCGCACCCCCAGTAACTGAACTGTCGCAAAGACCGCAACCGGCACGCCAATCACCAGCAACATCGTGTCAGGCGACACAAAGCGCACCATTTGCGCAGAAAGAACAAGCGTGCAAAACCCTACGATCAGGAAAACACGAAACCGCTTGATAGACTGTACCGCTGCCTGCGGTCCCTGGCGCGTCGCTTGCATCACGTTGGCCGCCACCGTCGGCATGATAAGCCCTGCCAACGCCAACTCCGGCGCTAAGAACGTGCTCAGGCCCGAAATCATCACCATCGGCATGCCAAAACCCACCATACCTTTGATCACGCCGGCAATGGCGGTGATACACACCGCGACAATCATCATGTCCATGGTCAGAATTGAAAACAGCGATTCCATGCTCGATTGATACGGGCATTTACGCCGCACTGCAAAATCTGAACGCGCAACAAACGATCAAACCTCAGTGAGGGCACGTATTAATGTTGCGCTGCACTTGCAAAGTGATTATGTCACAGTGCAGCATAATACCGATATGATTCATGGCCACGACGCATAGGACCGGACGATGACAAACTCTGTAATTCTTCCCAATCTTCTCGAATTGACGGGCGCCGCAGTTGCCCCAGCCGAGGCCCTTTTGACCAAGGCCACCACATCGGTGCGCAACATGGTTTCTGAGGATGGCCGTGTGTCCGGCGCCAAGCTCGAGCAAAACCAAAATGCGGCGCACGGTTTGGCTTGGTTGGCCACCTACGTCGAGGCCCTGCGCCAGATGCAAAAATGGGCCACCAACCTGAAAGACGATGGAAAATTCGGTGAGATGGAGCAGTTGATCCATCAGATCGCCTTTGGCGAATACCTTTGGCAGATTTATGGCGGCATCTCGATGTCCCAAAACGAAATCACCCGCCTGCAGGACTTAGGCTTGGGTCAGGACGACATGCGCGACATGATGGAACCCGCAGTGATGACCCTGTCACAATCAGGTAATTCTCAGGCGGTGCGTATGCGTCTGGTCGAACTGATGCAAGACAACGCAGGTCACGCAACGTTTGGCGCGACCGGCCTTGATGATGAACTTGAGATGATCCGCGACCAGTTCCGCCGCTTTGCGGACGAACGCGTCGTGCCGAATGCGCATGAATGGCACCTCAACGACGAACTGATCCCGATGGAGATTCTAGAAGAACTTGGTGAAATGGGTGTCTTTGGCCTCACGATCCCCGAGGAATACGGCGGTCTGGGTCTGACCAAAGCGTCGATGGTTGTTGTGTCCGAGGAATTGTCACGTGGCTACATCGGTGTTGGCTCTCTGGGCACCCGGTCTGAAATTGCTGCCGAGCTGATTCTGGCTGGTGGTACGGACGCGCAAAAAGATCACTGGTTGCCAAAAATTTCTTCGGCCGAGATTCTGCCCACCGCGGTCTTTACCGAACCCAATACGGGATCTGACCTTGGGGCCCTGCGCACCCGCGCAGTCAAGGGCGACGATGGCAATTGGGATGTCACTGGCAACAAAACGTGGATCACCCACGCCGCGCGCACCCATGTGATGACACTTTTGGCGCGTACCGATCCAAACACCACAGATCACCGCGGTCTGTCGATGTTCCTGGCCGAGAAAACACCCGGCACCGACGAGAACCCATTTCCAACACCCGGCATGACCGGAGGCGAAATCGAGGTTCTGGGCTACCGCGGTATGAAGGAATACGAATTGGCCTTTGATGGCTTCAAGGTCAAAGAAGACAACTTGCTGGGCGGTGTCGAAGGACAAGGTTTTAAGCAGTTGATGAAAACCTTTGAAGCGGCCCGTATTCAGACTGCCGCCCGCGCCATTGGTGTGGCCCAAAATGCGCTCGAGGTTGGCATGCAATATGCCGACGATCGCAAGCAGTTTGGCAAATCTCTGATCGATTTCCCTCGTGTTGCAGGCAAGCTGGCCATGATGGCCGTAGAGATTATGATTGCCCGCCAACTGACCTATTATTCAGCGTGGGAAAAAGACAACGATCAACGCTGTGACCTCGAGGCTGGCATGGCCAAGCTGTTGGGTGCACGCGTGGCATGGGCCTGCGCTGACAACGCGCTGCAAATTCACGGCGGCAACGGATTTGCCCTAGAGTATCAAGTCAGTCGAATCTTGTGTGACGCGCGTATCCTCAACATCTTTGAAGGTGCCGCTGAAATTCAGGCACAGGTGATTGCGCGACGCCTTTTGGGCTAAGATCTAGTCCCTACCCGTTTTGTAGAAATTGGTTATTTTAGCCTCAAACTCTGTACAAAACGGGCATTTCCGCCGACTTCACAAAAAATTGCTGCGGTGCGGCATTGCAGCGCTTGCGCAGAATCAGATCACGGCGTAGGGCAGTTTCATGGCTACTGCACGTCTCTCCCCCGACAGCTGGATCAACGCCGGCTTTGAAGCGCTTGTGGCGCAAGGCCCCTCTGCTCTCAAGGCCGAGGTGTTGGCGCGACAATTGAAGACCACCAAAGGGTCTTTCTATTGGCATTTTAAAGATGTGCCCGCCTTTCATCAGGCCATGTTAGACCGTTGGGAACGCGACGGCCTTGCCCGTTTCAATGACGCTTTGGCCGTTGAAATGGCACCTGTCCAAAGGCTGCGCTATCTTTCGCAAGTGGTGGAAAAGGAAGGCGTCGACGAGACCCGCACTGCCATAGAACCCGCCATCCGGGCATGGGCACATGGCGACAAGAAAACATCCAATGCCGTCGCTCGCGTCGACAGCTATCGCATGGGCGAAATATCTAACATATTGAAAGATATAGGTCTTTCTAATCCAGAATTGGCCCGCATCATCTATGCAGCCAACCTTGGTATGGCTGAAATGACCGACCGTGATGGACAAGACAACGAAGAAGCGCTTGGCACACTGGTCGATCTGGTTCTCGCACTGTATTCATAACATATGATACGCATTTTTTTGGCATTTGCCCTCGCCCTTGGACTTGCAGCCTGCAAGAAGGATGAAACCGTGGCCGGATATGACGGAGACAAAACTTGGACGTTGGTCGAAGTTGACGGCGCCCCTTTTTCGTCACCCGCCACACTACAATTCGCCGACGATGGCAAGGTCAGCGGTCAAGCGCCCTGTAACAGCTACTTTAGTGAACAAACCAAACCATACCCTTGGATCGGTTTTGGCCCAATTGGAAGCACACGCAAAATGTGTCCGAGCATGGAAGACGAAACCCTATTTTTCAATGCCTTAGGCGAAATGAGCCAAGCCGAAGTTTCCGGTGGCGTGATGATCCTCAGCAATGACGCGGGGCGTCAAATGCTGTTCAAGACTTCAAAAGACGACGGTTAAGCAAGTACAAGAACCGTCCGCGCGCCTCGGGCAAAGGTTTGTTTCCAAACTCGGACGCCAACCTATGCACCATAAAATAACCCGTTGTTTGTAAGGCTGAAATTACTTCTTCGTCCGGCGCATCGCCTTCCCCGCGCAGACAGGGTGGCAAGGCCAGCAACCGATCGGCCCATTCGCCCGCCCCCTGCTTCGACACGGCGCGCCCACTACGTGGTGAAACAAAAACCAGATCCTCCGTTGTCCCAGTCACAGCGCAAACACTCAGGTCCAGCCCAAAACCCAGGTCTTCCAACAAGGCTTGCTCCCAACGCAGGTAGGCCAATGGCCAAATGTCGTTTTGGCCCAAAAGGTCCAAAAGGCGCTCCGTGCGTTGGTACAAAGGCGCGTATGGCTCGCGCTCGGGCAGACAAAAGCACAGAAGCGCTGTGACCGCGTTCAATCCCGCCAGCGCCAGCCGATCTGACATAATGGAAGCCCGGCTGCGCAGGGGTTCAACTGTAAAGCTGCCAAGGTGTTCCTCAAGCCGTGCACGCCATGCAACGTCAACTTGGCCACCCGGTTGCAAGATTGGGGTCATCTTCCGACTGGTGCCTCCCCGAACCACGCCCGCATGACGCCCGTGTTCAGGTGTAAACACCTCAAGTATCACAGAGTTCTCTCCGTGTTTTCGTGCGCTCAACACTATGCCTTGATCACGCCAATCCATGGCAAAACCCTAGAGAGAATTTTTCGAAAGCCAAGAGTACTTTGGTGTTTCGAATTTGCAGCTTTGCGGATCAGTCTGCAAGACCCGGCTCATCCAGCAAATGACGACCCTGTCGGTCTTCAACTTCAATCACCCAAACATCGGGATCAAAGCTGCGTTGTTTGGCAAGTGCGGCATCCACGTCGGCTTCAACGCCTTCTGACAGGACAATCCATTTTCTGTCACCACTCATCAAATCAAAGCTGCGTTGAAAAGCGGTTGCTTGCCCATCAAGCGTGCTGAGTTTGACCAAAACTGCCCCTGCAGTGTCATCCCCATGTGCAACAACGTAAGCCGGAACTCCGGTAAACTCGAGGCGCGCCATATAGGCCTGCACCCAGAATTTTGCCGTGAGGCGGCTCATTTATTCCCGTCTTTGAAGTTCAAACCCATTTCTGAGTATCGCTCAGCTTCTTCCAGCCAATTGGGACGAACTTTAACCTGTAGGAACAAATGCACACGACGGCCCAGAAACTCCTCGATCTCTTCGCGCGCAGCTGTGGACACTGCCTTGATGGTTTCGCCCTTGTTACCCAGCACGATACCCTTGTGACCATCACGCACGACGTAAATGATCTGGTCAATACGCGCAGAGCCGTCCTTGCGCTCTTCCCATTTTTCGGTCTCGACCGTCATCTGGTAAGGCAATTCTTGGTGCAGACGGATGGTCAGCTTTTCCCGGGTCATTTCAGCTGCAATCATGCGCATCGGCAGATCGGCAATCTGGTCTTCGGGATACAACCACGGCCCCTCGGGCAACCTCTCGGCCAACCACTGTTTCAGATGCTCGGTGCCGTGACCCTTTTCAGCAGAAATCATAAAGGTTTCGGCAAAGTCATAACGATCGTTCAGCTCTTTGGTCAGGCTCAACAGCTTCTCGGATTGCACTTTATCGATCTTGTTGATCGCAAGCGCCACTGTGCGTCCTTTGCCGATACCTTCCAGCCCTTCAAGGATGCTCTCGACCCCCTCGGAAATACCGCGGTGGGCTTCGACCAATAAAACAGTCACATCCGCGTCTGCGGCACCACCCCAAGCCGCGGCAACCATAGCACGGTCCAGACGGCGACGTGGGCGGAACAGGCCGGGTGTGTCGATAAACACAATCTGACTTTCGCCCTCAATTGCGACACCGCGAATACGCGCTCGGGTGGTCTGCACTTTGTGGGTCACAATAGAAACCTTGGCCCCCACCATGCGGTTTGTCAGGGTCGATTTTCCTGCGTTCGGCTCGCCAATAAGGGCGACAAATCCTGCGCGTTTCATGCGCTCTCCAATCTTTGCAACAATGCGCCAGCCGCGGCCTGCTCAGCCTGACGTTTGGAGCCTGCGATGGCTTCCTCAGCCTCGCCGTTCTGAAGGGTGACTGCGACGGTGAACACCGGAGCATGATCAGGGCCTGAACGGCTAATGATTTCATATTTGGGCGGGTTTTGGCCACGTGCCTGCGCCCACTCTTGTAATGAGGTTTTAGGGTCTCGGGCATCTTCCTCAACTTGAAGCACACGGTCGCCCCAAAGACGGGTCACCATGTCCCTGGCAACGTCAAACCCGGCATCCAGGTAAACCGCGGCAATCACCGCCTCCATTGCGTCGCCTAACAACGCCAATTTGCGCCGTCCACCGGACATCATTTCTGATCGGCCCAGCTTAAGAGCATCCCCCAATGCAATCTCGCGCGCCACATCTGCACAGGCTTCTTTTCGCACCAACGCATTGAAGCGCGGGGCCAACTGCCCTTCGGTGGCTTTGCGGTCCTGTGCCAGAACGGCCTCGGCCATAACCAGACCAAGCACACGGTCGCCCAAGAACTCTAGGCGTTGATTGTCGTCTCGTGTTGGCGAAGACATGGACGAATGCGTCACCGCGCGCACCAATAACTCGGGGCGGGAAAACTCGTGCCCAATCCGCGCCTGAAGCGCCTTCAGTTCGGCTGAAAGCTTCAATTCACCGCCTTGAAGAAACGGTCACCACGCCATGTCCAGAAAAAGAACATAGACCGACCAGCTGACGAGAACATAATGCGATCTGCGCGTCCGATCAGGTTTTCATACGGCACGAACCCAACCCCGCGGGCGGCACGTGGCACCCGGCTGTCAGTTGAATTGTCACGATTATCACCCATGAAGAAAAAATGACCTTCCGGTACGGTAAACACGCCAGTGTTATCCGAGCTTTGATTGGTGATGTTCAGGATCGAGTGACTTACGCCATTCGGTAGAGTTTCGATCTGGCGAGACTTCACACAGTTCCCGCCATCGCCGACGGGTCCGTTTTCACAACGCGGACGCAGCCCTTGTGGGCCTTGCGGGCCAGCGGGCTCTTCGAACACGCCACCGTCTGCCAATTCAACGGCTTTGCCGTTGATATGAAGCACACCCCTTTTCACCTGAATAGTTTCGCCCGGCAAACCGACGAGTCGTTTGATGTAATCCAACCCGGTTGCAGGATGGCGGAACACCACAACATCGCCACGCTCTGGCACGCCGCCCCAAAGGCGAGAATTGTCACCATCGAACACGCCACACAGTTTCTTGGCATCAATATTGATGCCGATACCGGGCATCCGAACCGAGGGACAAGAGGCATAGGAATAGCCATAGGCCATTTTATTGACGAACAGAAAGTCCCCGATCAACAGGGTATCTTTCATCGATCCCGATGGAATCCAAAACGGTTGGAAGAAAAGCGAGCGGAAGACGCCTGCAATGATCAATGCCCAAAAGATCGTTTTGATCGTCTCGACAAAGCCGTTCTGTTTCTTTTCCTCGGTTGTCATGTTCTGCCTCAAAGCTTTTCGCGTTGCGCGCTACATGCGGTGCGAGAGGTTAGGAGTCAACCCGAACGCCAGTGTCTGTAACTGGCAACGCCTCGATCACCACAAACGCCTGCGCCCAAGGGTGATCATCCGTCAGGGTCACGTGAATGATGACCTCGTGGCCTGCGGGTGTCATATCCTTAAGGCGCTCAGCCGCCCAACCGGTAACTTCCATTACAGGCTGCCCAGTTCGCAGATTGGACACGGCCATGTCTTTCCAGCTGATCCCCATACGTAGCCCAGTGCCCAACGCCTTGGAGCAGGCTTCTTTTGCAGCCCAGCGTTTTGCATATGTGCCCACTGTATCACGCCGCTTTTCGGCCTTGGCTTGTTCCACTTCGGTAAAAACACGATTTCTGAAACGATCGCCAAACCGTTCTAGCGTGCCACTGATGCGGTCAATGTTTGCAAGGTCAGTCCCAATACCAAGGATCATCGTTCAAACCTCTAACTTAGCCGTAAGAATTTTGAGGCTCGCAGCACCGAACAAGACGCCAAATGCAAACTCAAACCAGCGCTGGGTTCCACGATAGAACCGGGCCACACGCGGGGATGAAAACAAGAGGCCATAGCCAAAGAATACGATCATGGAGACGCATATTAGCTGCCCAAACAGCGTCCAAACCTGCACTGCGGCTGCGCCTTCCGGCAACGCGATGGCATAGATCGCCCCCCACGACAAAATCGCCTTGGGGTTGGTTAAGTGCAGCAGCATGCCTTTTGAGAATAATTTTACTGTGCCAACAGATTTCAACGCCACCGTCGGCGACGGCCAGATGGCTTTTCGCAACGATTTGACAGCCAAATAGGCCAGATAGATCGCACCAGCATATCGCACGACCTCAAACACCCATGCATTTGCCAGCATCACGGCACTCATACCCAACGCACTGAGAACGCCCCACGTCGCAGACCCGCAAACGATGCCTGCGGCAATAGTCAAGCCAGCGCGACGGCCTGTGGACATAGCGGTGCCAGATATGGCCAATGTGGCAGGTCCGGGGCTGCCCCCGGCGATTGCCCATGCCAACAAGACGAGCGCGATCTCAACTGACATTACGCCCGCGCCTCGTCCATCAGGCGGCGCATTTCCTGGATTGCGGGACTTAGCCCCATGAACATGGCCTCCCCGATTAGAAAGTGACCGATGTTGAGTTCAATGACTTCCGGCAAAACAGCGACAGGTTTGACTGTTTCATAAGTCAGCCCATGACCCGCATGTACTTCGAGACCAAGAGAATGGGCAAATGTTGCCATCTCTCGAAGGCGCGCAAGTTCTGCGTCTCGTTCATCAAACCGTCCTTCTGCATGAAAATCGCAGTAGGCACCGGTATGAAGTTCAATGACTTGAGCACCAATTCGATTTGCGGCCTCGATCTGTCTTTGGTCCGCGGCAATAAAAATAGACACCCGGCACCCAACTTCGCGCAACGGAGCGATGTAATGGGCAAGTTTGTTTTCCTCGCGCGCGACGTCCAACCCACCTTCGGTCGTCCGTTCTTCGCGCTTCTCGGGCACGATGCAGACCGCATGCGGCTTGTGGCGCAACGCGATTCTTTGCATTTCTTCGGTGGCGGCCATTTCAAAGTTAAGCGGCACCGTCAGCACGTCCATCAAGGCATCAATATCAGCATCCAAAATGTGGCGGCGATCTTCGCGTAAATGTGCGGTGATGCCATCTGCGCCGGCCTCCTGGGCCATTTTGGCCGCACGCGCCGGATCAGGATACGCCCCGCCTCGCGCATTACGCACTGTTGCTACATGATCAATATTAACCCCAAGACGCAGCATGGACCTTGTTCTCCTATTTTCGCTTGAATTGACCCTAAAACGACCGCAGGCGCGAGGAAACCGCTTTTTAGCCTTCGGACTCTGGAGGCGTGTTTCTGGCCGCGAAACTCTCGGCTTTGGCCTTGGCCTTGGCGATCTTTTTGCGGGTCCGCGCCGCTCGGCGTTTTTGATAGGCCCGGATCACTGGGACGGTTAGATAGTAGCAAACCGTTGCCGTCGCAATTCCCGGCAGAACGCCCCCAACCATATACGGAAAGAACACTTCGTCCCAAAACACAGACAAGCCATGCCAATCTGCGGTGGCATCAGTGAACAAAGCCAAAAAGTTGTACCACAAATCCGCCCCGGCGTTGGCAAATTTGGCGGCAAGGGATTGCTTGTGGCCCTCTTCAAATTCGGTTCCCAGCAAGAAATGCCCGGTCTTGAGTGACACTACTCCGATCGGAAGATATGTCAGTGGATTCCCAAAAAACGTTCCCAGCAAAGCTGCCAGAAGATTGCCATTGATCGCTCGCGCGATCACCGCGGCGATCAGAAAATGCATTCCGTAAATTGGCGAAAAACATGTGAACACCCCGGCCCACACGCCACGTGCAATAAACTCAGGCGTGCCGGGTAATCGACGCAGGCGGTGTTTCATGTAGTGAAACGCACGAGTCCAGCCGCCCTTGGGATAGACTCCATCTGCAATGACTTGCATGGTCGATCTTTTATCCCGGCGTTTGAATACCACGTGTGTGGGTCCTCGTGTTTACGGTTTAGTGGGCTTTCGTGCCCTGGAAGGATCGCGACGTCTTTCTATCTGTGCGACCTCGTTTTCGGCTTGAAGCGCAAGCATGAGCGAATGCAAATGTTCCGCGTCTCGCAGTTCCAACGAGGCATACAAACGGAAGTAGTCCGGTTTTCTATCCACAAATTCAAGGTCTGAAATATTGGCCTTATGTTCACCAATCAATGTGCAAATACGTCCCAGTACGCCAGCATCGTTCCCAATGGTGATCTCCAACGTCACATCATAGATCGCTTTGTGTTTGCCACCGTGCCAGTGCAGATCCAACCAACGGTTGGGTTGGTCTTCGTATCTCCCCAGCACTTCGCAATCAATGGAATGCACAACAACCCCTTCACCGCGATAGGTGATGCCAACAATACGTTCCCCCGGTAGGGGCTGACAACAGGGCGCGCGTTGGAAGCTTTGCTCTGAGGACAAGCCAATCACGGGCCGCTCAAGCCCGATTTCATCGCTCTCGTCCGGCGCTAGATCAGGATAGACCGCCTGCACCACTTCATGGCCGGTTAACTCGGCACTGCCCATACGGGCTAATACTTCGTCTCGATCAATGATCCGCAACTGTTTGGCGGCGGTGTCCAGAACCCGGTCAGTGACCTTCTTACCAACCTGTTCAAAAGCAGAGCGGGCCAGTTCACGGCCCAGCTTTACAAAACGTTCGCGGTCTACCAAACGCAGGGCCCGCCGGATCGCGGATTTGGCTTTGCCGGTGGTGGCAATATCCAGCCATGTCGCCTGTGGCATCTGCCCTTCGGCAGTTATGATCTCAACGGATTGGCCGTTCTTAATTCGCGTCCACAAAGGCACACGCATGTTGTCAATCTTGGCGCCAACACAGGCGTTGCCGATCCGTGTATGAATCGCATAGGCAAAATCCAACGGGGTCGCACCGCGGGGCAGTTTGACAACGTCGCCCTTGGGCGAAAAACAAAAAACCTGATCCGAATACATCTCGAGCTTTACAGCCTCAAGAAACTCATCGTGGTCATCTTCCGCATTGAACTGTTCGGTCAGTGAGCTGATCCACTTTACCGGATCCACCGCAAAAGGGTTTTCACCACGCACACCGTCTTTGTAGGACCAATGAGCCGCGACACCTGTTTCTGCCACGTCGTGCATTTGTTGGGTCCGGATTTGCACTTCGACGCGTTTGCCATCGCGCCCCGATACTGTGGTGTGAATGGATCGATAGCCGTTTGATTTCGGTTGACTGATATAGTCTTTAAATCGGCCCGGCACCGCCCGCCAACGTTGGTGGATGGCTCCAAGTACCCGATAACAATCATTCTCGCTGGTGGTGATCACGCGGAACCCGTAGATGTCGGATAGACGGCTAAAGCCTTGTTCTTTTTCCTGCATCTTGCGCCAGATTGAATAAGGCTTCTTGGCGCGCCCATCAACTTTGGCGTCTATCTCTGCTTTGTTCAATTCGTGACGCATATCTTCGGTGATGCGCCCAATCACATCGCCCGTTTCTTTCTGCAAAGTAATGAACCGACGCATAATCGAGGCACGCCCCTCAGGGTTCAGCACCTTAAAGGCCAAATCCTCAAGTTCTTCGCGCATCCATTGCATACCCATACGGCCCGCCAAAGGCGCATAGATTTCCATTGTCTCGCGGGCTTTTTGAACCTGCTTATCCGGCCGCATCGCTCTGATCGTGCGCATGTTGTGCAACCGATCAGACAGCTTAACCAGAATCACCCGCAAGTCTTTGGACATCGCCATGAACAGTTTGCGGAAATTTTCTGCCTGCTTAGTCTCGGTAGAACTGAGTTGAAGATTGGTCAGTTTGGTCACGCCATCAACAAGCATCGCAACCTCATCGCCAAACCGGGTGGCAACTTCGGAGAACGACGCACCTGTGTCTTCGATCGTGTCGTGCAACAGAGCTGTGATAATGGTGGCATCGTCTAAATGTTGCTCGGTCAGAATACGCGCAACATCGATGGGATGCTCAAAATAGGGCTCGCCCGAATGTCGGAACTGCCCTTCATGCATTTCGCGGCCATACTCATAGGCTTGGCGAATCAAATTGTCATTGGTCTTTGGATTGTAGGCGCGGACTAGATCGACAAGATCGTCAGCTGGAAACATCTACGCCTACTCGCTTTCCGATAAGGCCTTAGCCTTGGCCTTGCGCTTCCATAAGGGCGCGCAGCAGCTTTTCTTCTGACATATCGTCGTCAGCAGGCGCATCCGATTCTGCACCCATGAGCAAGGCCATCCGATCTTCTTCTGGCTCATCGACTTCGATCTGTGTCTGGTTAGACTCGATCAGACGTTCGCGGAGCTCGTCGGCGGTCTGTGTTTCGTCCGCGATTTCACGCAGGCTTACAACGGGATTCTTATCATTGTCACGCTCGACAGTGATAGGGGCACCGGCCGAAACTTCGCGTGCGCGGTGCGCCGCAAGCATCACCAACTCAAAGCGGTTCGGAACTTTGTCTACGCAATCTTCAACTGTGACGCGGGCCATGGGCACTCCATTCTGTCAAGATGGGATCAGAAAGTGTGTATTTAGGGTGGTTCGTTTCTGTTGACAAGCACTGAATCATAAGGGCACGACTGCTTTTACGTCACTTTTTGGCAGGTCGGACAGCATTTGGGCGACGCTAAGCCCATTCACTGGATGAATCCAGTCCCAAGCAATGTCGTTCAGAGGGACCAAAACGAAGGCGCGATCTTGTAATCTCGGGTGTGGAAGAATCAACTCTTGAGGTGTCGTAACCTTCTGTTCTTCCAAGCTCAAATCCTGCCACTGTTTGAATGTTTTCAGGCTTGGTAAAACCCTATCGCGTCCGGCAATTAGATCGATATCCAGTGTGCGCCCAGCCCATCGACTTTGGCGTTCTCGTCCAAAACCCGCCTCGATCTCGTGTAGCCTTGCAAGCAAAGCGTCTGCAGGCAATTCCGTTTCAACCTCGGCTGCGGCGTTCACATAGTCTGGCCCAGCCCCTTCTGGGAAACAGGGAGTAGCATAGAACCGACTCACTTTAACCAGCCGAATGCCCTTACAATCGAGCTGTTCAAGTGCTGCGTCTAGGGTGACTGAAGGGCTTCCCACCTTCGACGGCAGATTTCCCCCCAAAGCTAACAACCAGAATTCACTCACCTTTTTTATCTTTCCTCAACGACGGGATTGCTGACACAAATGGACTTCTTGAAGGCACCAAGAAACAGCTTACAACACTAACCGCTGTTGTGCCCATCATTTTACACTCAACACTCATTTCGAGGCGCAGCATTACCGGGAAGGACATTTGATGTTTTATAAAGACGAACGGCTCGCGCTGTTCATCGATGGGTCGAATCTGTATGCCGCCGCCAAGGCGCTCGGATTTGACATCGACTACAAGCTTCTGCGGCAGGAATTTGTACGCCGCGGCAAGATGCTTCGCGCTTTCTACTATACGGCGCTGCTGGAGAATGAAGAGTATTCTCCGATACGTCCGTTGGTAGATTGGCTTAATTACAACGGCTTCACCATGGTGACCAAACCGGCCAAAGAGTACACAGACTCAATGGGCCGTCGTAAGGTCAAGGGAAACATGGATATTGAGTTGGCTGTAGATGCCATGGAACTTGCGCCACGTGTCGACCACATTGTGTTGTTTTCCGGAGATGGGGATTTCCGGCCACTAGTCGCAAGCCTGCAACGCCAAGGCGTCCGTGTGTCGGTCGTTTCGACCATTCGCAGCCAGCCGCCGATGATTTCGGACGAACTGCGTCGTCAGGCAGACAACTTTATTGAACTGGATGGCCTGCGCGATGTGATTGGCCGCCCACCCCGCGAACCAATGGCGGGAGAACAAGAAGCCGAGTATTCGGCAGAATAATCAGGACCGGGGCCTCGTGCCCCGGTTTTCATTTGGCCTGTAGCAACCTGACCAATGACCTAGCCGTTACGTTGATTGTGCATTTCTATGATCCTCTCGGACCAAGTGCTTTTGATATAAGCCAAGATATCCCAAATTTCCTGATCACTTAAGACACCTTCAAAACCGGGCATATTGCTTTGGTATCCTTGGCCTACAATTTTGGCTGTGCCGAACTTGGTAATATCGAACAAGGTTATGTCAGGGTGATGCCATGTATGACCCGTTTCGTCATGTGGCGGGGCTTGGGTCATGCCATCTTCGTCAGGCTCACGCCAATTCTTCGCCCCTTCCAGCTGCACACCATGGCAACTGGCGCATTGGTCAGCATAGAGTTCGCGGCCATTGTTTATGCTATTCGCATCTTTGTAAGGTATGCCCTCGTTACCAGATGGTTGCGTCACCATCACGGTCAATGCGCCCACTCCAATAATTGCTGCAGCGGCCATTCCAACTTTTTTCACATGCGATCTCCGATAAGGGTTCCGCCTCTCTAGCGGCTTCCAGCTGCTGGAACGCAAGTCACAACGTTTTGAACCATTCTGTCGGCTTGCCCTGCCGACAACAAAGCCTTACCTCTTGGGCAAAAGCACGCGCCGAGGACCAGATGACCAAAAGCCCTCTAACGATTTACCTAGCCGCTCCGCGTGGATTCTGCGCGGGCGTGGATCGCGCCATTAAGATCGTCGAAATGGCACTCGAGAAATGGGGGGCGCCTGTCTATGTGCGCCACGAAATCGTGCACAATAAATTTGTCGTCGACGGGTTGCGCGCCAAGGGGGCCGTATTTGTCGAAGAATTGTCAGATTGCCCAGATGACCGGCCAGTAATCTTTTCCGCCCATGGCGTGGCCAAGTCGGTTCCGGCCGAAGCGTCGCGCCGCGAGATGATCTATGTCGACGCGACCTGCCCGCTGGTGTCCAAAGTGCATATCGAGGCCGAACGCCACTCAGCTGCTGGATTACAGATCATTATGATTGGGCATGCGGGCCACCCCGAAACCATCGGCACTATGGGTCAACTGCCCGACGGTGAGGTGCTGTTGGTCGAGACCGAAGTCGATGTGGCAACCATTCACGTGAATGATCCAAGCAAGTTGGCATTTGTAACCCAAACGACGCTGTCAGTGGACGACACGATCGGTATTGTTGCAGCCCTTCAGACACGGTTTCCTAAAATTGTCGGGCCCCACAAAGAAGACATCTGTTACGCCACCACCAACCGCCAAGAAGCCGTCAAAGAAGTGGCTCCGCGTGTTGATGCTTTGCTTGTGGTGGGCGCACCCAATTCTTCAAACTCTCGTCGCCTTGTCGAGGTTGGCGCGAACAATGGCTGCGAGTATTCCCAGTTGGTACAACGCGCCAACGAAATTGACTGGCGCGCGCTGGATGGCATTGACAGTTTGGCAATCACCGCGGGCGCTTCGGCTCCAGAGGTGTTGGTAAACGAAGTAATTGACGCCTTCCGAGATCGCTATGACGTGACTGTAGAAGTCGTAGAAACCGCGATTGAACGGGTAAATTTCAAAGTTCCTCGCGTCTTGCGTGACGTGCAATTGGAGACCTGAATGATAACTTTTCATTTTTTGATCACTGCCTTTGTCGTGGTTATCGCGCCCGGTACAGGCGTCATTTACACGCTTGCTATGGGTTTGGGTCAGGGCCCGCGTGCTGCACTTTGGGCTGCATTGGGTTGCACGATCGGTATCGTGCCCAGCCTTGCAGCCGCGACATTGGGACTGGCCGCAGTGCTTCACACGTCCGCCTTGTTGTTTAATCTCGTGAAATTCGCAGGCGTGGCCTATCTTCTTTATCTCGCATGGCAAGCCATCCGATCCGGCGGTGCATTGTCTGTCAGCGCAGAACGCAAACCGCAATTAGGGCTGGTCGTTGCTCGACGGGCCGCGTTAATCAATTTCCTGAACCCAAAATTGTCCGTGTTTTTTCTGGCCTTGCTACCGCCGTTTCTAAGTGGCCATCCAAGCACCGCGAACGCAGAGATGGTGGGATTAGGCGCCGTGTTCATGTTGATGACCTTTGCCGTCTTTGCCCTTTACGGCCTATTCGCAGCAAGGGCACGCGACCTATTGCTTGGCAGCGCACGTATAATGCGTTGGCTGAACTGTAGTTTTGCTGCAATCTTTGTGGCCTTGGCAGGCCGTCTGGCACTGGAACGTGCATGAGCGATCAAAACACGATCTCTGTCTACGACGAACAGGCTGCGAAATACGCTTCTATGACGGAAAGCGAAGCGCGAGATAAGCAACTCCTCGATTTTATCGCAAATGTTCCCTACGACGGGCATGTGTTGGACCTTGGGTGTGGCCCCGGTCACTGCGCCACCGCCATGGCCAAACACGGCCTTCGAGTGACGGCCATTGATGCGTCTGCCGAAATGGTGACGATGGCTGCCAAACATGAGGGGGTCACAGCCCTTCAGGGCACGTTTGACGACATGCAGGACATCGCGACATACGCTGGCGTATGGGCGAATTTTTCTCTGCTGCATGCGCCGCGTGCGGATATGCCCCGTCACCTGAAGTCTATTGCAAAGGCTTTGCTGCCCGCTGGTAGATTTCACATTGGTCTAAAGCTGGGCGAAAGCGAGAGTCGCGATGCATTGGGGCGGTTTTACACATACTACACAGTTGAAGAGCTGACCGACCTTTTGACCAATGCAGGATTTACGATCACGAAAACCACACTTGGTCGCGGAGCTGGCCTTAGCGGGGAAGTGTCCGATTGGATCACGGTGGCTGCCCATGCCTGAATTGTTTGCCTACACCGATGGCGCGTGCTCGGGAAATCCCGGCCCCGGCGGATGGGGAACTCTGTTGCGTGCAACCGACGGTGACAAGATCATCAAGGAACGCGAACTTTGCGGCGGAGAGGCCCTGACCACCAACAACAAGATGGAACTTATGGCGGCCATCATGGCGTTGGAAACATTGGAAAAAGCCAGCGTTATCACTGTCGTTACCGACAGCGCGTATGTCAAAAATGGTGTCACAGGCTGGATTTTCGGCTGGAGGAAAAACGGCTGGAAAACTTCAAACAAAAAACCGGTGAAGAACGTAGAGCTTTGGCAAAGACTGGATGAAGCTCAGGCGCGTCACTCGGTGACTTGGAAGTGGGTCAAGGGGCACGCAGGCCACGCCGAAAACGAAAAAGCCGACGAACTGGCGCGCGCAGGAATGGCGCCTTTCAAGACTGATCCTTAACAAATCGTCATTTGCGGAAATGCGTTGGCACAATCACCAGTGCCCCAACAGAGGACAGGATTGCGTTCATTCCGGGGCTGCCAAATCCGATGTTGAACATGCGGCTGACCAAAAAAAACAAAAATGCGCCACCCACACAAATAATGATCGAGGGGACGTATCCATTTCGCGTAAATTGCGAACGCTCTGACGCGTAGCCGATCATGCCTGCGATGATAACAGTCCCAAAAAAGGAAAAGAACATGGGCGCTCCTCTAAAGCTGCGTTCCCTTGGCCACAGGAAACCCGCGTTGAAACACATCTGCATCCTGCGCGCCTTTGCCCGCCCGTTGCAAGCGCAACAGTTGGATCCCTCCGTCGGCACAGGCCACGGTTAGGGCATCATCCAACACTTCGCCCGGATTGCCGGACCCAGACGCAAGGCGCGATGCCAGCAATTTTATGCGCTGCCCGTCAATCTCACACCAAGCCCCCGGAAAAGCGGATAGCCCACGTATCTTGCGATCAACTTCAACAGCCGGATCGGACCAATCAATCCGAGCTTCGGTCTTGTCGATTTTGAACGCATAAGTCACGCCATCTTCAGGCTGTGGAACTGGGGTAAGTGTATCAAGCGCATCCAAAGCCTCGACAATTGCAACAGCCCCTATTTCCGAAAGGCGGTCGTGCAACTGGGCGGTTGTTTCTTCAACTTTGATTGGCGTTTCGCGGCGCAGCAATACTGCGCCAGTGTCCAATCCTGCCTCCATTTGCATGATGCAGATACCAGTTTTGTCATCTCCGGCCATGATCGCGCGATGAATGGGAGCAGCCCCGCGCCAACGCGGCAACAGGCTTGCATGGATATTCAGACAGCCACGCGCGGGAGCGTCCAACACTTCCTGAGGCAAGATCAATCCGTAAGCGACAACAACCGCGACTTCAGCACCCACCGCTGCAAATTCCGATTGAGCTTCGGGTGTTTTCAATGACACTGGATGGCGCACATCCAGCCCCAGCTCCAGAGCGCGCGCATGAACCGGTGTCGGACGATCCTTTTTACCACGACCAGCTGGGCGCGGAGGCTGGCAATACACGGCCGCAATTTCGTGGCCAGCTTCCACCAGCGCATCCAAAACTGGCACCGAAAAGGCCGGAGTACCCATAAAAGTAACTCTCACCGGAGTTTCCTCGCCTTTTTGACCAACATGTCCCGTTTAGTGCGGCTTAGGTGATCGAAATACATCTTGCCGTTTACATGGTCGATCTGATGTTGAACGCTCGTGGCCCAAAGACCGACAAACTCTTTACGGTTAATGAACCCGTTTTCGTCCAAAAAACGCACAGTCACCGCCCGTGGGCGCGAAATTTTCGCAGAAACCCCTAGCAAATTAGGACTTGCTTCTTCGTGCTCTCGCAACGTGACCGAGGCATGCAAAACTTCTGGATTGGCCATGCGCACGGGTTTGCCACGTTCATCACTGGCATCCACAACAATCAGACTTTGCATCACGCCGATCTGATTGGCCCCCATCCCGACACCGGGCATGGCTTCCATTGTGTCGATCAAGTCGTCCCAAACTTGGCGCACCTCGTCAGTGATCTCTTCCACTGGCTCAGCCGCCGTGCGTAGGCGCTTGTCCGGCCAGGGGATGCAGGTTCGTTTGGTCATTTCTGGGCCTGATAGTCATTTTCCAAAGTCGTACGCGCTTCGCCTTCGACACGGTCAAAAATAACCAACCCGTCCAAATGATCCAACTCATGCTGTGCACAAATCGCAGAAAACCCAGTCAGTCGTTCTTCAATCCAGACCGAGTCGACGTCCTGCCACCAAAGGGTGATTTCCGCGTGTCGCGTAACGTCTGCTGAAACACCGGGAATGGACAGGCAAGCCTCTGGACCAATTACAAGCTCTTCGGATCGGTCCGTGATCAATGGATTGATACAAACATACGGCGATTCAGCTTCTTTTTGCCAAGTTGGGTCCATGACAAACATGCGCGCCAACATGCCAACTTGAGGTGCGGCAAGACCACGTCCCCCGGCGTCGTACATTGTGCGCAACATTTTCTCACCCAATTGAGATACTGCGGATGGGCGGTCTACCCGTTCGCAGACTGTTGCCAGTCGGGTATCAGGCCACTTGAGGATTTGCAGAACGCTCATCCACGGGCCCTTTCGCGCTTCATCTTAGCAGACCGACGCGTCATAACTTGGCGCTTCATCGGGCCCAAGTAGTCGATGAACAGCTTACCTTTGAGATGGTCAATCTCGTGCTGCACACAGGTCGCCCAAATCCCGCCAAAATCACGCTCTTGCGGATTGCCGTTCATATCAACCCAACTCACACGCACATCTGCTGGACGGGTGACCTCAGCAAATTGTTCTGGGATCGACAAACACCCTTCTTCATAGGTGTTTAGATCATCGGAAGAGTCCAATATCTCAGGGTTGAACATCACGATCGGCTCTGGATCGCCGTCTTTAATGCAATCCATCACAATCAAACGGCTGAGCACACCAACTTGAGGTGCCGCGAGCCCAATGCCAGGTGCATCATACATGGACGCCAGCATATCATCCGCCAACGTGCGCAAGTTGTCAGACAAATCCGGTACAGGCGCACAGATTTTCTTCAGGCGTGGATCGGGGTGAATTAAGATTGGCAATATCATGGCCCTCATCTAGGACAAGCGCCGCCACGTTGCAACGCCCCTTGCAACCGCTACACAATCCGCTAGCGTCGCCCCGATCTACTACAAAGGATACCTGACATGAGCTTTGACGACATCATCAACCGATTTGGTACTCACTCTGCAAAGTGGGATATGATGGAAAAGCTGTACGGAGTTCCGAAGGATGATGGCCTTGCCATGTGGGTCGCCGACATGGATTTTCGCCCGCCAGCAGGTGTAACAGATGCCATCAAAGGCATGACCGATCATGGCATCTACGGCTATTACGGTGATGAAAGCAATTATCGCGCCGCGATTTGCTGGTGGATGGAAAATCGTCATGGATGGAGCGTCGATCCAAGCCATATCTTCACAACCCACGGGTTGGTCAATGGCACCGCAATGTGTGTGGATGCCTACACCCAACCCGGCGATGGCGTTGTCCTTTTCACCCCAGTTTACCACGCTTTTGCACGTGTGATTTCTGCGGCAGATCGCAAAGTTGTTGAATGTGAATTGGTCAACAACGATGGCCGCTACGAAATGGATTTTGACGCCTATGACGCAATGATGACCGGGTCTGAGAAACTGGTCATTTTGTGCTCTCCCCATAATCCCGGTGGCCGTGTCTGGAGCCGTGAAGAATTGCAAAGCGTTGCCGATTTTGCCAAACGTCACGATCTGATCCTCGTGTCGGACGAAATTCACCACGATCTGGTGTTCCCGGGAAATACGCACATCCCGATGACTTTGGTGGACGAAAGCATCATGGATCGACTGGTGATGATGACGGCCACGACCAAGACGTTCAATATCGCCGGTTCTCATTCAGGCAATGTGATTATCCCAGACGATAAGCTGCGCGCCGCGTTTGCGGGTCGAATGTCTGCCCTTGGTCTGTCACCCAACTCGTTTGGCCTTTACATGGCCGAAGCCGCCTATACCCCCGAAGGGGCCGCGTGGGTTGATGACTTGGTGGCCTATCTCGATGGCAACCGCAAGCTTTTGGACAATGCGTTAAACGCCATTCCCGGCGTAAAATCCATGAACCTCGAGGCGACCTATCTGTCTTGGGTTGATTTTGCGGGCACCGGTATGGAAACACCCGAATTCATTGATCGTGTTCAGAAAAATGCGCGGATTGCTGCAAATCATGGCGAGACCTTCGGCACTGGCGGAGAAGCTTATCTGCGCTTCAACATCGCCACCCCACGTGCCCTTGTGCAACAAGCCTGCGAGCGTTTGACCGAAGCGTTCTCGGACCTTCAGTAAACACCCAAAGCACGCTAACCAATGGAATTGCCAAACCCAGCGCCTCCGACATGAAGCGACTATTCAAGCTGATACTTTTGCTCGCCGTCCTCTTGGGCGTTTGGCTTTTGTATCCCGAATCGGGAACACCACCACCCCCGCTGACCCCTCTGACGGAGCAAATTGACCATATCCTCATCGAAAAATCTGCGCGGCGTATGACTGTTTTTCGGGGCGGTCAGCCCGTGCGTGGCTATGATATCGCTTTGGGTTTTGCCCCTGAAGGCGACAAGGAACAAGAAGGTGACGGCAAGACACCAGAGGGCGAATTTGTCATCAATCGACGCAACCCAAACAGCAGCTATCACCTGTCTTTAGGCATAAACTATCCGCTGCCCGAAGATAGTTTGCGCGCACAAGCTGCCGGAGTTAGCCCGGGCGGTGACATCTTTTTGCACGGACAGCCCAACACATTGCCCAACGCCATCACACTACCCGGTGATTGGACCGCAGGCTGTATAGCTGTGGCCAACTTGGAAATTGAAGAACTGTGGCGGATCACACCAAACGGGACTTCCGTAGAAATCCGCCCATAGCGATGCCTTATCTTTCGTCGGAAATAAGCGCGACAGGCGCGTTCTCGCCACGATAGAAATCCGCCGGGGCCTTGTCTGCGGCTGGCGTCGCACGTTTGAACTCATAATGCATCAAATCGTCCTCTTCTTCAGAGGCTACAATCAGACAGTGCGACAAGTGATGCCCGCCATCATAAAGATCCACAAATCCTCGCAAATGCGGTGCGTCATCCACATCCAAACTAAAGCCGTCCTGGCGGAACTTGAGAACTTTGAAGGACCGCCCATCCGCTTCAACACGAATACGGTTGCTTTTCTTCAGGCTTTTCTTTCGAGCTGCTTCCAACCCTTCCTGAACTTCTTTCGGTAGATAAGTCGTCATCGTCACGTCTCCATCCTTGTCCTTAGGATTTGGGTCAGAACCGATTCTGGTCAAGCGACGTTTCTATAACAGGTCGCCAATTGTGCGCTATCGCGCAACTGCTTTGCATTCTGTTGCGTTTTCATCGCACCCCGGCCACCTTAGATTGTTGCTAACAATAAATTTCATAAGGAGCGGGAAATGGGTCTTCTGGTTGATGGGCAATGGACAGATCAATGGTACGATACAAAGGAATCCGGTGGAAAGTTCGTGCGCTCTGCTTCGCAATTCCGCAATTGTATCACACCTGACGGAAATGCAGGCTCCAGTGGTTTGGATGGGTTTGCCGCGGAACCTGGACGATATCACTTGTACGTTTCATATGCTTGCCCATGGGCGCATCGCACATTGATCTTTCGAGAACTCAAAGGGTTGAGTGCGCATATTTCTATATCGGCCGTGCACCCTGACATGCTGAGTGACGGATGGAATTTCCATACGGATACGTATGGCGCAACTGGTGACACTCTTTTTGACCACGATTTTGCACATCAAATCTACACCCAAGCCGATCCGGAGTATTCAGGGCGTGTGACGGTTCCGATCCTTTGGGACAAACAACGCAATACAATTGTCAGCAACGAAAGCTCCGAAATTATCCGCATGTTCAACAGCGCCTTTGATGCGTTGACAGGAAACACTAGGGATTTTTGGCCGATTGCAATGCGTGACGCAATCGAAGACGTGAATTTGCGCATTTACGACACATTGAACAACGGCGTTTACAAATCTGGTTTTGCCACAACTCAAGAGGCTTATGACGCGGCTGTTCATCCTCTTTTCGACACACTTGATTGGCTGGAAGAACGTCTGTCACAAAATCGATACGTGATGGGAGAGGCTCTAACCGAGGCGGATTGGCGGTTGTTCACCACTCTGACCCGTTTTGATCCGGTATATCATCTCCACTTCAAATGCAATCGCAAGCGCATTGTCGACTACCCTAACCTTTGGGATTACACACGCGAACTGTATCAGATGCCGGGTATTGCCGGGACCGTAAACATGCCACACATCATTCGGCACTATCACTACAGCCACGAAAGCGTGAACCCCAACCGGATCATCCCGATTAATCCGGTGATTGACTATGATGAGCCCCACAGGCGTGGTTAGCGAGGCACCCCATAATGTTCAACCATCGCCGCCAGATCCTCTGGCGGCGTGTTCGATTGGATAAAGGCGCATGCGTTTGAGCTCACATTAAAAATGGAACCGTCCGAAAAGAAGGATGTATTGGTGACAAAGATCACGCGTGCATCTGGGCGTCGGTAACTCGCAAAATCCGCAATTGCCAAAGCAGCCCCTTCTTCGAGGACCAAATCCAATACAATAATATCAAACGGCCGCATTCTAAGAGCGTGGATCGCGGCCCCCTGATCCAGAGCCAGCTCCACGTCTGCGCCCATGCGCTGCAAATGCCGCTGCCAAAGCCCTCCGAGATCCGGATTGCTCTCAACGATTAGAACCTGCATGACAACCCTCGCCAGCCTACTCTTTACCATTTTACTCGATATGTTCGGTGATCTGACTAATTTCCTAACAATTCGTTAACGTTTACTTAACGTGTGCGTAAAGACGTTCAGTCGCTTGCCAAATCCGCGGTTTTCCGCTTGAAAAGGCACAGTCTGTAGCCGGAGCGTGAAATGTTATCCTCTTCCACACCAAAATCACGCGATCACGGAGGTGGGCTTGATGCCGCCATCGCCCAGTGGGGCGGATCGTTCTCCAACTGGCTGGACCTTTCGACTGGGATCAATCCCACACCATACCCCATTGAAGATTTTCCGACACGTGCCTGGACTGCACTTCCCGATAGCGGCGCTCAAAGTACCCTTCTCGATGCGGCGCGCACTTTCTGGAACGTGCCAGACGACGCGGCCATTTTGGCCGCCCCCGGTGCTTCCGCTTTGATCGCCCGAATTCCTGCCTTAGATGCTCTGGGCGGGGTCGACATTCCTACGCCGACATACAATGAACATGCAGCAGCATTTGTGGCGCAAGGGTGGCGTATCACCGACACGCATCCAGATGCACGCGTTCTGGTTCATCCAAACAATCCAACTGGCAAACTGTGGAGCGAAGACGATCTGACTACTCAGTTCACAGTGCTCGACGAAAGTTTTTGCGATGTCACACCCTCTGCCAGCCTTGTGCACACGACGTCCCAACCCGGCCGCGTCGTTCTAAAAAGCTTTGGCAAATTCTGGGGGCTTGCGGGCCTTCGCCTTGGTTTCGCAATTGCGCATCCTGACACGATTTCCCGTTTGACAGATTTGACGGGCCCGTGGGCCGTGTCAGGCCCCGCATTACACATTGGGGCGCAAGCGTTGCGCGACGAGACGTGGGCAAAAGAAACACGCAATCGTCTTGCCAAGGACGCAGACCGGCTTGACGCATTAGTGACCCGTAAGGGTGCCACTGTGATCGGGGGCACAACCCTTTTCCGTCTTTACGAAGTCGATGACGCTGCAGCGTGGCAAAATCG
>ERZ1046740.693-NODE-693-length-27078-cov-4.821411_pt1 | contig 27078 bp, 20 predicted proteins | sample MGYA00383093_ERZ1046740 | MGnify/ENA primary metagenome ERZ1046740 (study PRJEB29581, sample SAMEA5548363) | metagenome | biome: marine; feature: coastal; material: water | depth 25 m | study: Short-term variability in the microbial, nano- and picoplankton... | reverse complement strand
TACCATGTCGGCCAGGGAAGCGAAGGCCCTGGAGAGCACCGTATCGAAGGGAGGCTCATCCTGAAAGGATTCAACCCGCGCCTGATGGACAGTCATATTATCCAAGGACAGCGCAGTTTTCACCTGAAAAAGGAACCGGGTCTTTTTGCCATTGCTGTCCAGCAGGTGGAATTCCCGCCCGGGGAACAGAATCGCCATAGGCACACCGGGCAAACCGCCGCCAGTACCTACATCAATCAGGCGCTGCCCGATAAGGTGCGGGGCAATAGCGAGGCTGTCCAGCAGATGACGGGTTACCATCTGCACGGGGTCGCGCACGGCCGTGAGGTTATAGGCGCGGTTCCATTTGTTTAGTAGCTCGAGATAAGCCAGCAGGCGCGCCTGCTGGTCAGTGGCAGTGGCCACACCCAGAGACGCGCAGCCCCTTGTCAGGGCTGTTGCAATGGCGGTATCCAACTCAGGCAAGTTTGCGAGATTCGCTGCGCTCCAGGGCGCCGCGCTTTTTCAGGTAGATGTGGAGAATGGATATTGCTGCGGGCGTAACACCGGGAATCCGCCCCGCCCTGGCCAGAGTATCCGGTCGCGCCTCCGACAGTTTCTGTTTAACCTCGTTGGACAGGCCGTTCACGGCCTGATAATCCAGGTCTACGGGCAACGCTGTATTCTCATGACGGCGCAGGCGCTTGATCTCTTCCTGCTGGCGGTCAATATAGCCTGCGTACTTCGCCTGAATCGCCACCTGCTCAGCCGCCTGGGCATCATCGGTGGGCTCGCCCTTCAGGCCCGCCACATCGTCGTAATCCAGCTCGGGCCGTTTCAACAGATCTGCCAGTGAATATTCCCGGGTTATGGGGCTGGCAAGCTTGGCTTCCAGGGCCTTGGCCTGCTCGGTATCCGGGTGCACCCAGGTGCTACCCAAGCGCTGGTGCTCCCTCTCTATCGCTTCGCGTTTGAACTCAAAACGCTGCCAACGATCATCTCCCACCAGACCCAACTCGCGGCCTTTTTCTGTCAGGCGTAAATCCGCGTTGTCCTCGCGCAGCAACAGGCGGTGCTCGGCACGGGAAGTGAACATGCGGTAGGGCTCTATCGTTCCCAGGGTGATCAGGTCGTCTACCAATACGCCTATATAGGCCTCATCCCGCCGGGGACACCAGGCCTTTTCGCCACGCAAGGCCAGGGCAGCGTTAAGCCCCGCGAGCAAACCCTGGGCCGCGGCCTCTTCGTAGCCGGTGGTGCCATTTATCTGGCCTGCAAAGTAAAGTCCAGGCACGGGCTTGGTCTCCAGGGAGTAATGCAAGTCCCTCGGGTCGAAAAAGTCGTATTCGATAGCGTATCCGGGCCGGGTGATATGGGCACTCTCAAAGCCCTTGATGGAGTGCACCAAGTCGATTTGCACATCGAAAGGCAGGCTGGTGGAAATACCATTGGGATAGAGCTCCGGTGTGGTCAAACCCTCGGGCTCAATAAACACCTGATGGGAGTTCTTGTCTGCAAAACGGTGGATTTTGTCCTCCACGCTGGGGCAGTAGCGAGGGCCAACTCCCTCAATCACGCCCGAGAACAAGGGCGAGCGGTCCAGCCCCGCACGGATAATGTCGTGGGTGCGTTCGTTGGTATGAGTAATCCAGCAACACTTCTGCTCTGGGTGCTCCTCAACATTACCCATGAAGGACATAACAGGCAGAGGCTCATCTCCCCACTGCTCCTGCAATTCGCTGAAATCCACGCTACGAGCGTCAATACGAGGCGGCGTCCCTGTTTTCAGGCGTTCCACCGAGAAGGGCATTTCCCGCAGGCGCTGGGCCAGGGCAATAGAGGGCGGATCCCCCGCCCTGCCACCGGCACTGTTTTCCAGGCCAATGTGTAGTTTGCCACCCAAAAAGGTGCCGGTAGTCAAAATCACCCGTGGTGCCCTAAACACAACGCCCATCTGGGTGATAGCTCCCGCCACTGCGCCGTTTTCTATAAGCAGGTCGTCCACCGGCTGTTGGAAAATAGACAGGCCCGGCTGGGCTTCAAGAATCTGGCGGATAGCGTTGCGGTACAACACCCGATCTGCCTGTGCGCGAGTCGCCCTTACTGCAGGCCCCTTACGGGAATTGAGAATCCGGAATTGAATTCCAGCCCGGTCGGTAGCTCTGGCCATGGCCCCACCGAGTGCGTCCACTTCCTTAACCAGATGGCTCTTGCCGATGCCGCCGATGGCGGGGTTGCAGGACATCTGCCCCAGGGTGTCCACGCTGTGGGTAAGCAGCAGGGTCCTACAGCCCATGCGTGCAGCAGCCAGGCACGCCTCGGTCCCGGCATGGCCGCCGCCAATAACGATTACATCGAACTGCTGTTTATACTCCACGGAGCCGTCTCACCTTTGAGTTAGAGCCTGTGCGGGGGCGCGATTATACGTGTGAGGCCGGCGTTGATCAAAAAATGTTCGCCCTTGTTTTGACCCTGCCCGCTTGTGTAAAGTGAGCGCCTGTTTCTGGCTCTGTTGCCTAAGTTAAAGGTATACCCTATGGACTGGCTATTAGCCTCCCTGGCACTTTTCAACCTCGTTTCCATGATAAGCGTATTTACTCCCAGAGCGGTTCGGCGCACGGCAGTGCCCTGGGCTATTTTCTTTACCGCTTTGCTAGCTACCGAGCTGGCCTGGGTATGGCTTCCTTTTCAGGTGTTTTTGACCTGGCTATTCACCATCGGTGGCGCCCTGGAATCCACCCTGGGCAATTTGGCGCTACTTGTACTGCTTTGCACCTGGCCGGGCCTTGCCTGGAGCATCTGGCAGAGCACCCGGGCCAAGGGCATTCTGGAGCGCTCGCTCAAGCGTGACCTGGGCTATCAGTACCGGCAGGAGATAGACCCTGCCCAGCGTGAACAATTGCGGCAGAAAGTCCCCTTTAGTGACTGGAAAAACCCCTTCGCCATGAAATACCCCGGCGTAGAGGTGATCAGAGGCATACCCTACGGCCCCCATGGGGTGCGCCAGCAACTGGATATTTACCGCCCGGCCCATATCCCCGAAGAAGGCTGCCCTGTTCTGCTGCAGATTCACGGTGGCGCCTGGATGATTGGCGACAAGGCGCAGCAGGCGCTGCCGCTAATGTATATGCTGGCCAGCAAAGGCTGGATTTGTGTGGCCTGCAACTACCGTCTCAGCCCCAGTGTGGGTTTTCCCACACACCTGACAGATTGCAAAAAAGCCCTTTGCTGGGTACGAGAGCACGGCAGCGAATACGGCATGGATACCGACTTCGTCGCCGTCACCGGCGGTTCAGCGGGGGGGCACCTAACCGCCCTGATGGGCCTTACAGAAAATCGCCCGGAGTTACAGGAAGAGCACCCGAACACAGACACCTCCGTACAGGCAGTAATCCCTTTTTACGGACTTTATGACTTCCTGGTGCGTTACAACCAACACCCCAATGCTGACCTTTACAAAAAGTTCACCAAAGACCGAATCCTGCATGAAACCCCGGAAGAAAACCCGGAGCTCTGGGAGCTGGGCTCACCCATTGCCCAGATTCACCCGGATGCACCCCCCTTTATGGTGCTACACGGAAACCTGGACAGCCTGGCCAGTGTTAATGACGGCAGGATATTTGCCCAGAAATTGAGAGAGACCTCCGACAACCCTGTGGTCTACGCAGAAATGGAAGGGGCCGAACACGGCTGGGAGACTATTCGCTCTCTGCGCACTGAGCATACCATTGACGCGGTGCACCGGTTTCTTGAATGGGCCCGGTCCCAACTCGCCCAGGCTGACGATGAAAGCGCCGCCGAAGCAGGGACTCCAGAGGCGTCCCAGAGCTGAGCTAGGCAGACGCCGTCAGGCGCTGTTCGCACCAGTTCAACAAATCGGCTAACACCTCCTCTTTTTCGGGTTCATTGAAGATTTCATGGTAGAGCCCGGGATAGATCTTCAAGGTCTTGTCCTGGGACGCCACCTCATCGTAGAGAAATTGTGATCCCGCTGGAGATGTCATCAGATCTTCGCCTCCGTGGAGCAAAAGCAGCGGCAAGGTAATCTCCCTTGCATGCTCCTGTATATTGCCCATCCACTTGAAGAGCTCAGAGACCTTACGTGCTGACATCTTGCCGTGGTTTACCAGGGGGTCCTTCTGGTACTTCTCAACCTCCGCCGGATCCCGGCTTACGCCGCTGGCATCAAGCTGCAACGCGCCCATCCTGGGGGCGATCGCTGACAAAAATCGAATCAGGGCGATTTGAACAGCGCCGGGCTGCAGCTCCGTTTTAATCGCCGGGCCGGATAGCACACAACCGATAAATTCCTGCTGGTGTTTTAACAGGTAGTTGGCGCTGATCAACCCGCCCATGCTGTGTCCCAACAGAATCATCGGTACCCCGGGAAAATCTCCCTGCACCTGGCGCTGATAAATCTCCAATGTTTCGGCGAAATCTGCGAAACGATCCACATGGCCGTAAGTACCATCGGATTTGCCGTGGCCAATATGATCCAGCCCCGCGAGCGCCAGACCGCGAGCGGTCAGCTGCTCCCCAAGATGCTGATAGCGCATGCAATGCTCCCCGGCGCCGTGAATCACTAGCACCAGGCCACGTGGGGGCTGCTCCGGCTCCCAGTAATGGTAGTAAATCGACATACCTTTGGCGCCACTAAACCGGCCTTCCCGCTCTTTCATTTGCCTGATTCCCCTTTCTTATTTTACAACGTCCGAGTTTTGAGCTTGTCACTGTCGCAACTATTTAGGTAGCATGCAAAGCTCATTTTGATAATAAAACCCGGAGTCAGCCTATGACTGAATATCTCGTGATACCCCCCCTTCTCGGCATAGCCGGGTTGGCAATCGCTTTTATCATCTATCACATCATGACCCGCCACGACCATGGAGACGGCACAGTCAAGCACATTGGCGACCAGATCCATCTCGGGGCCATGGTGTTTATGCACCGTGAATACAAAATGCTGGCGATCTTTTCCGTTATTCTGGTGGCCTGTATTTTCGTGTCTCCACTGGGGGCCAATACTGCTATCGCCTTCCTGGTAGGCGCCCTGTCGTCTGCAACGGCGGGTTATCTTGGTATGTTCGCTGCCACCAAGGCCAATGTACGCACCGCAGTGGCTGCTCATAATCATGGCCAGAACATGGCATTATCTGTCGCTTTTTACGGCGGCTCTATTATGGGTTTATGTGTCGCATCCCTCGGTCTACTGGGGCTTGGCGGCCTTTACTGGATGTTCGGTGGTGACCCGCACACTGCCCACGCCATCCACGGCTTTGGCATGGGTGCCTCTACGGTGGCACTGTTCTCCCGTGTGGGCGGCGGCATTTTCACCAAGAGTGCTGATGTAGGCGCTGACCTGGTGGGCAAGATCGAGGCCGGCATTCCCGAAGACGACCCCCGCAACCCCGGTGTAATCGCCGACAATGTGGGTGATAACGTGGGTGACATTGCCGGTATGGGCTCGGATATTTTCGAATCCTACTGCGGCTCAATGATCGCCTGTATCGCTATCGCCTCCACCATGACGGTTGCCACCCAGGGCGCGATGATGTTCCTGCCTCTATCACTGGCAAGTATCGGCCTGGTGTCTTCAGTCATCGGCATTCTTTTTGTCCGCTCACGCTCTGGCTCCTCTCCGGAAGCGGCATTGCGCGCCGGTACACTGATGGCCCCGGTTATTTTTGCCATCATGGCCTGGTTTCTCATGTCAGCCCTGGGGCTGGAATCAAATATCTGGTGGGCAGTTGTCTCAGGCGCGGTGGGCGGTATTGCCATTTGCCTGATCACCGAGTACTACACCGGCTCCAAGCCAGTAGTGAAAACCGCCAAGTCCGGAGAAACCGGCCCGGCCACGGTAATGATTACCGGTCTGGCTGTGGGCATGGAATCAGTCGTGTTACCGGTGTTGGTGTTGGCGGCTGTGATCTTTATTTCCACCTCTCTTGCCGGCCTTTATGGAGTGGGCATTGCCGCTGTGGGTATGCTCTCTACTGTGGGCATTACCATGGCTATCGACGCCTACGGCCCGGTGGCAGATAACGCCGGCGGCATCGCCGAGATGGCGGGCATGGGTGAAGATACACGCAAAATCACCGATGGACTGGACGAAGTGGGTAATACCACAGCGGCTATAGGCAAGGGCTTTGCCATTGGCGCAGCGGCTCTGGCCGCACTGGCCATTATCGCCGCCTTCGTGGAAACCGTTCAGGTAGACAACCCAAACTTCAGCCTGGAGCTGTCTGACCCCATCGTACTGGTTGGCATGTTCATTGGCGGAACGATTCCATTCCTTATCGCCTCCATTACCATGACAGCAGTGGGTGATGCAGCTTTCGATATGATTACCGAAATCCGTCGTCAGTTTCATGAGATACCCGGTCTGCTGGAAGGCACAGCGGACCCGGATACCGCCAAATGTGTGGATATCGCCACCACAGCAGCACTGCGCCGTATGATTCTTCCTGGTGTTATTGCTGTGGCAACACCTGCGCTGGTGGGCTTTGGCCTGGGCGCCGCAGCCCTGGGCGGAATGTTAGGCGGAGCACTAATTGCCTGCGTACTGATGGCACTGATGATGGCCAACGCCGGTGGCGCCTGGGACAACGCGAAAAAGCACGTTGAAAAAGGCAACCTTGGCGGCAAGGGTTCTGAAACCCACTCTGCTGTGGTGGTTGGTGACACCGTTGGCGACCCGTTCAAGGATACCTCTGGCCCCTCGATGAATATTCTGATCAACGTAATGGCTATTGTCAGCCTGGTGATCGCACCACTTCTTTAAGCTACCGGGCGGCTTCTGTTTGGGAGCCGCCTATTTCCTTTCTTGAAGAGTCGCACCCCAGGTACATCAGAAGTGGCCTGATCTTTCCACAAGCTAATTCTCCGTTACCACCTGCCAGTGCTGGTCAACGCATCGGGCAAGGCCCAGACCTGCCAGCTTTGCAAGGGCATCACTAATTTCAAAATCCAGCTTGCAGTTCCAGGTTTGTGCGAACCATTCTTCAATAGCAGCATCCAACTCCGCGGAGCTCATGGGTTCGGCATTTTCCAGCAAAAAATAGTAAGCCAGCAGGCTCTCTTTGCACTCGGACTCTTCTGCCTCATCAAGCACCCGGTACAGCACCCCGGCGTTATTATCGAGTAGTTTGAAGTAAAGGCTTTCCGTTAGCGCCTGGGTAAACTTCAGCTTCCGATTGCGAAAGCTCGATACTTGTTTCAGTAGGTATCCAACCAGGGCCCCCATGCCAGCAGCCAGTACAACCACGGATGACTTATCGAGAGTCACCGGTTCACGGCTCAACCCAAACCAGAAACCCAGCAGTGAGCCCAACAGTACCATGGTTGCTCCCAGCTTGGTCGTCATTACCACGCCGCCACTTACCACGGCCGGCACGCCGATCAACAGCTTGTCGATCCAGCGCATACCCACCCTTGTATTGGGAAACAGCATCTCCATATCGGCCGCCGGGACATTCTGAAACAACTTGAGCATTGTGCTACCGGGCTGGCACCCACCCAGGGTTCCCTTCGTGTCGGCATCTTCCTTGAAGCGGATATACAGTACTACGCGATCAAAATTTGTAAACGTAACTGCCTTGGGAAAAAAGCCCATTATGCGCGGCACCATTTCTTCTTTGCGCCTGGCTCCCCTGGCATAGAGCAGCACTTCATCAAAATCCTCCAGATCTACATGAAGGCGTACCTTGAACAAGGAAGCACTGCGGAAAGCACGGTCAAGATAGTCCCGGGTAATTTTTTCATAGTTGGCCCGGTCCAGGGTTTGCCCCAACAAGAGGGCCAGGCCTTCAGAGTCAGAAGTGTCCCTGAACTGTTCAACCACTCGAGTATCCGCATCCGGGTCAAGTGGCGCATAGGCCTGCTTCAAGCCTTGGCGCATTTGGATAAAGTCTGTTTGAAAGTATTGCTCTATCGCCGAGCAGGCATTTTGAAAAACCTGCTGTGTTGAAGGCTCCAGCTTGCCCCGCGCCAGGCACATCTTGACCAGGTCACTGCGGCGAAAAGGAATAAAGCGTAACAGCGGAAGCTCGTTCATGGTTGTAACTAACCCGGTGGCAACGCTCGATAGCCTAACCAGCTTTCTCTTAAGGGTAAATCCCTGTGTATTAGATTGATGGCTACTTACCCTTCTAAATTGACGGATTACGGTTTTAAAAAGTGCCACTTAATATTGTTTTGGTTATACTCAACCGACTAAATCACGGTACAGGCAAGGGCACAGCCCTCAAAGGAAGCTCTTAATGCAGTTCACCGACCAGCATAATGAAATCAGACGCACGGTTCTCCAATTCGTCGAGAAAGAACTCAACCCCTACGTCGAACAGTGGGAAGAGGAAGGCATTTTTCCCGCCCATGAGGTGTTCAAAAAAGCGGGTGACCTGGGGCTGCTGGGAATCAGCAAGCCAGAGGCTTATGGCGGCCTGGGGCTTGATTACAGCTATTCGATGGTGGCCACAGAGGAAATGGGTAGCGCAAACCACGGCTCCGTGCCACTGGCTTTGGCCGTTCAAACCGATATGGCCACTCCCGCCCTGGCTCGATTCGGTTCTGATGAATTGCGCGAGCAATTCCTGACACCGGCAATCGCTGGCGACATGGTCACCAGCATCGGCGTTAGTGAACCCCACGCGGGCTCTGATGTGGCGGCTATCAAGACCACCGCGCGCAAGCGCGGAGATGATTACGTGATCAACGGCACCAAGATGTGGATTACCAACTCTACACAAGCAGATTACATTACTGTTCTGGCCAACACCTCGGATGACCAGAAGCATCAGAATAAGTCACTGATTATTGTGCCTACAGACACCCCGGGATTTTCCACTTCCCCACGGCTCAATAAACTCGGCATGCGCGCATCCGATACCGCCCAGCTGTTCTTCGATGATGTGGTGGTTCCCCAATCCTACCGGATCGGCGAGGAAGGCAAAGGCTTTCAGATGCAGATGATGCAGTTTCAGGAGGAAAGAATTGCCGGTACAGCGCTGACCATAAAGGGCCTGGAGCAATGTGTTGTCGAAACCGTGCGATACACTTCTCAGCGCGAGGCCTTTGGCAAGCCACTACTGGATAACCAGTACATCAATATGAATCTGGCCGAGATGCAAATGGAGATAGAAGCCCTAAGAGCCCTGACATACCAGACATGCGAGACCTACATAAACGGAGGCGACCCCACTCTGTTGGCGTCTTTTGCCAAACTCAAAGCAGGCAAGCTGTGCCGCACCATTCCCACTGACTGTCTACAATTTTGGGGGGGCATGGGGTATATGTGGGACAACCCGGTGGGCCGTTGCATGCGTGATATGCGCCTTGTATCCATTGGTGGTGGGGCTGATGAGGTGATGTTGAATATTATCGGTAAGCGCATGGGCTTGTTGGCAGGCTAAAGTCCCATCTGCCTCACAGCAAGATCGCGCATAATTTCCTCGCTGCCACCGCCAATCGCAAATACCTTCACTTCTCGATAGATGCGTTCAATGGGGTTGCCACGCATATACCCGGTGCCACCAAAAATCTGCATGGCCTCACTGGCACAGAACTCCAGGGCCTTGGTGGCCGAGAACTTCAGTTTACAGATTTCTGCAACGGGCATATCACCTTCATTAATCTGCCAGCAAACAATATTCAGGTAGGACTCGATTTCATCGACCTTGGCAGACATATCGGCAACTTTGTGGCGTATTACCTGGTGCTTGATCAGTGGCTTGCCGAAGGTTTCCCTTTCCTGTGCATAGGCAATCGATTCTTCCAGGCAGGTCTTCATCATGCCAAGAGCGCCGGCAGCAAGGGCCAGGCGTTCAAAATTGAAGTTCTGCATAATGGCAATAAAGCCCTGATGTTCTTCACCCATCAGGTTGCTGGCCGGCACTCGGCAGTTGTCGAAATAAAGGGTGGCCTGATCGGAACACCACCATCCCATTTTTTTATCCAGCGGGGTGAGGGTGAAACCAGGAGTCCCTTTTTCTACAAAAAACAGGGAAATGCCCGCCAGGCCAGAGCTGCCCGTGCGGGCGCCAACGACAAAGTAGTCGCCTTTTACAGCGCCGGTAATAAATGTCTTTGAGCCATTGATCACATATTCATCGCGATCGCGAACAGCGGTGGTTTGCATATTTGCCACGTCTGAGCCGCCACCGGGCTCCGTAATGGCGAGAGATGAGCCCTTGCGACCAAGCACGACATCTTCCAGTACTCGGCTGCGAATTTCTTCATTAGCCAAATTTTCCAGTGGCCCCAGGGAAATACTGCGCCCACCTACTCCGGCCCAGACACCGGTTGCACCACACCTGGCCATTTCCTCTGCCGCGGCGGCGCGCATGAAGGCGTCATCGAAGCCCAGGCCACCGTAGGCATCGGAAATACCAAAGCCGAAATAACCCATGGCACCCAGTTCTTCATGTATGTGCCAGGGAAAATCACCCGCCTCGTCCCATTCATCAACATGTGGCTTAATTTCTGCTTCTACGTAGCGCTTGACCTGTTCACGAAATGCTTTGCGCTCTTCCGTTTCAAAGGGATTTTGCATGTTATGTAACCTTTTTGGCGTTCTATCTACGAGCGAGCTACTGGCACTTTTTTCACTCTTCTTCTGCGGTTATTTCGAGCACCACTGCCCCGGCAGCTATCTGCTCTCCAGCTGCCGCATGCACAGCAATAACTTCTCCACAGACTTCGGCGTTTAGACGGTGTTCCATTTTCATTGCTTCCATCACAGCAAGGTCCTGTCCAATCTCTACACGGTCTCCAACAGCAACAAAGACCTCCATCATATTGCCGTGCATGGGGGCCGTTACTGTGCCACTGCCGGTATTGGACTCATCTCCTTTGGTGAACGCTAGCTGGTTAACAAGAACCATAGCCTCTCCCCGAATTTGTACGGCTACTTCCCCTCGACCGGGCAGGGCAAAATATGCAGTCTGCTGTACCTTATCCAGAGACACTCTCACACTGGTTTCGTCCTGCCCAAACCAGTGGAGTAAATGCTTCTCTTCACCAATATTCAGTTGGTAAATATCGGTGGCTGATTCGCGAACCATGACATCTATCGTCTCTTCTTCTCCAAAGCGGTAATGGCTAGTCAACTCCCGTGGGCCACTCCAGCCTGAAGCGTCGGGCAATTGTGAACGAGCGGTGGAAGCTGATTGGCCAAACGAGTCACGGTATAAAATGCAAGCTGCTATAAGCGCATGTGTGTGCATCGGACCCCTGCTAGTGAGGGACTCCTCGGTAAAATTCTCCTCTATAAAGGCCGTAGTCGCTTCACCATCGACAAAGGCGTCTTTACGCAATACCTCAATTAAAAATTCCCGGTTACTTTTCAGGCCAAACAAACTGGTTGTTTGCAAGGCCCTGACCAGTCTACGGCGCGCTATATCCCGGTCTTCACCCCAGGCGATAATTTTCGCAATCATCGGATCATAGAAGGGAGATATTTCTTGTCCTTGCAATAAGCCATGGTCTACCCGGATACCCTCTCCACTAGGCGGTTGCCATACTATTGCAGTGCCGGTGGCTGGTAGGAAATCATTGGCAGTATCTTCGGCGTATAAACGCACTTCAATGGCATGGCCATTTAAGGTCACTTCATCTTGGGATAGCGGTAATGGATAACCCTGCGCTACAAGAAATTGCATTGCGACGAGATCCTGTCCGGTCACCATTTCTGTAACCGGATGCTCAACCTGCAAGCGCGTATTCATTTCCAGAAAGTAAAAGTTTCCGTCGGCATCCAGCAAAAACTCCACTGTACCTGCGCCTACGTAGTCAATGCTTTTAGCGGCATTTACCGCCGCCTTACCCATAGCCTCTCTTAGATCCGGGGTCATTACCGGGCATGGTGATTCTTCTACAACCTTCTGGTGCCGGCGTTGTACCGAGCAGTCGCGTTCTCCCATGTGAATCACATTGCCAAGGCTGTCTCCAAAAACCTGTATCTCTACATGTCTTGGCCGCATTACTGCTTTTTCCAGAATCAACTCACCACTGGCAAAGGCATTTTCGGCCTCTGAGCGAGCGGATGCCAGAGCCACTGGCATTTCTCCCATGTCCTGCACCAGACGCATGCCCCGGCCGCCACCGCCAGCTGCAGCTTTCACCATAATGGGTACACCTATGTCCCCGGCCGCCGTAAGCAGCGCTTCATCAGACTGATCAGTATCCTGATAGCCGGGAATACAGGGAACATCAGCTTCCAACATTCTTCGCTTGGAAGCCGCCTTGTTTCCCATAATCTCTATTGCTTGGGGAGTCGGGCCTATAAAGACAATTCCTGCATCGAAACAGGCCTGGGAAAAGTCTGCATTCTCTGACAGAAATCCATAGCCTGGGTGTATTGCCTGTGCGCCTGTTTTGCGAGCAGCCTCCAGCACCTTTTGGGAATCAAGATAGGATTCTTTTACTGGCGCTGCGCCAATCAACACAGCTTCATCTGCCATTTGAACATGGGGAGCATTGGCATCTGCTTCAGAGTAAACGGCTATGGCACGGTATCCCTGTTGTTGCGCGCTGCGGATAACACGCACGGCTATCTCTCCACGGTTAGCTACCAGTATGCTGTCAAAGTGTTTCATGCTGTCACTCTCTTTAATTTCCTTCAGGACCAGGCCGGCTGACGCTTCTCTGCAAAGGCAGAAAGGCCTTCCTTTGCTTCGTCGTCCAGCATGCAGTCGGCAAATCTTTCAGCGGCAAATTGCACAAGTTCATCCCCGTCAAGTTGCTCGGTGGCATCGATAATGGCTTTGGTACTGGCAATTGCACCAGGCGCGCCCTTGCGAGCCTGTGAAATAATTTCTTTTGCTTTAGCATCCAGGTCTTCAGCGTCATCAACAACAAAATGGGCAAAACCCAAACGCCCTGCTTCCACGCCATCAAAACGTGCTGCAGTAAGCAAAAGCCTTCGTGCCTCAGATGCGCCGATGCGCTTTACAACGACCGGTGTAATCTGCGCTGGCGGGATACCCAGCGTTACTTCGGTAAGCGCATATTTGGCGTTTGCAGTAGTTACTGTCACATCCGCTAGACAGGACAAACCCAGACCGCCGGCCATAGCTGCGCCTTCAATCAAAACAACAAGCAATTGCGGTAGCTCTTTTATGCTTTTCATAAGACGGCCAAAATCAGCATTAAAGGAAACGATCTCGTCTCGATCTGATTCGCCCTGAAATACTGTCTTAAACATCTTCAGGTCACCGCCTGCACAAAAAATTCCGCCCTTTCCTCGCAAAATAACAAAACGAGTAGCCAAGTCTTTTTTTAGTGCTTGCAAGATTACAACAAGGTCATCTGTCACTGCCTGTGAAAGAGCGTTGCGAACTTCCGGGCGATTAAACCAGATAGTTAGCGTATCTCCCTGTTGTTCCAGTAACAGGTTCTCTACAGTGGGCAACATAGTTTTCTCCTGGTAATCGATTAGCGCTTACATGCGCCCTACGCCAAATGTGTTTGGGTGTGTGGTTCTGTTACGGCCTTCCCAACAAGTCTGGAGCACAAAGCCCAGTACTTTGCGGGTATCACGCGGGTCTATAATGCCGTCGTCAAGCATACGGCCAGAGGTGTAAAACGCATCAGATTGCTTATCAAAGTGTTCGATAATTTTCGCTTCCTGCGCTTCTATATGCTCGGGAGGAATTTCAATGCCCTTGCGTTTTGCACCGGCAAGCATAACGTGAGACATGGTTTTGGCAGCCGACTCTCCTCCCATCACACCAATGTTGATATTGGGCCAACTGAAGATGAAGTCGGGGTCATAACCCTGACCACACATACCATAATTGCCCGCTCCGAAACTGGCGCCAATCATAAAAGTAATTCGCGGTACCCGGGTGTTGGTAACTGCCTGGATCATTTTCGATCCGTGCTTGATCATGCCCCCTTGTTCGAACTCTGTTCCCACCATGTAGCCGGTAATATTCTGCAGGAACACTAACGGAATATCTGATTGATCACATAGTTGGATAAACTGAGCGGCTTTGTTGGCACCAGCATTATCAATCGGGCCATTATTGCCAATAATTCCCACGGGCATGCCATAAACCTTTGCCTGGATGCACACGGTGGCGCTGCCAAAGTCTGGTTTGAAATCCAGAAAATCCGAACCATCAACAATCCGTGCTACCACTTCCCGCACATCATAGGGCTGGCGGTAATCCGCCGGCACAACCCCGGCTAATTCTTCAACATCATAAGCTGGCTCTTCGAAGTCTTTAGGAGGAAATACCGGGCACAAACGATTCCAGTCCAGTTGATTCATTAACTCTCTACAAATCGCAATGCCATGGGCATCATCTTCAGCAAGGTATTCCACAAGACCAGTAATCTTTGAATGCATCTCAGCGCCACCAAGAGAGGCATCATCAGCCTCCTCTCCAGTGGCTGCTTTTAATAGCGCAGGTCCAGCAAGATAGGCCTTGCCATTACCTTTCACGCCAATCACATAATCACTCATACCTGGCATATAGGCACCGCCTGCCGCAGAAGCGCCATGTAATACAACAAAAGTGGGCACGCCCGCTGCACTTAGACGGGCCAGGCCAGCAAACACTGTGCCACCCTGCATCCACATTTCTACCTGGTACTCCAACAAATTGGCGCCGGCACTTTCCACCAGGTGCACAAAAGGTAGTTTTTTCTCCCGGGCTATATCCATAGCACGGATGCCTTTACGCGCGGAAAGTGACTCCATGGCCCCGGCGTTAATACCAGAATCATCCGCCATTACCATACAGCGCACTCCATCGATAAAGCCGATACCTATTATTGAGTTACAGCCTGGAACTGCCGTATCCCTGTCGGGGCTGTCCACCAGGAAGCCGGTCATGTTGAGTATTTCCAGAAAAGGCATACCTGGATCCAAAATCCTGCTAATACGCTCTCTGGGTAAAAGTTGTCCGCGTCTTTCGAAACGTGGAAGCGCTTTATCTGACAATTTGGCGCTGCGACTTAGAATCTCACGCATTGTTGCAATAGAACCGAGCATATCTTCTCGGTTTTTTTTGAATTCTTCTGAACCCGCATTTACGGATGAATGATATAAGGTCATGGATATTCCTCTTGCACCATTTTGGGTGCGAATAGATCCTACAGCGTTTCCAGCTGATATTTTTCTGCTAGTGCCTTGGGCAACAGGATGCCTTCAGCCAATAGAAATTGCGCATAGCCCTTGCCTTGTGGGTCAGTTCGTAAACTGGCGACACCACCACCGCCAAGTACATCGTGCAGTAAGAAATTGAAGGCATTGGAACCGGGCATATAAAAACGCTCAACCGCTGTGTTTTGGTTTTCTTCAATAAAGTGTGCGAATAAATGCTCTACGCGTTCAGCTGTTAATTGCTGGGATATGTAAGGCAGAAATTCACGCTGACGCGAAATAACACCAATATTAGCTTTGTTTCCCTTATCACCGCTGCGACCAAAGGCAAGGGATTCCAGAGAAACCGTTACGCTGTCATCACCCGTAATTTCCGAAGGTGGTTGTGGCGGCGTAATAGAGGAACAATCAAAAGCTTCCGCCACTACATCTGGGCAACTGATTGTCTCCCCGTCTATATCAATACTGACGTCCACCTGGTCTTTAGGTACGATCATTGAAAAAAGGCGCACAACCGGCGAAGGTTTAGGCCTTGCTCCTGCAAAACCAGTCAACCCTGGTGGTGCAGTCAGTGCCATGCCGATCATTTCTTTGAGCAACACACCAATACCTTTTGCGCTTGGGTGTTTGGCAGCAATTTTTACATCCACTTCGCGTACCCGGCCTGTTTTACTCGCTGCTCCATAATGTGATTCTGTGCCAATCACTTCGATGCTGGTTTCGGTAAAGTCTTCCAGGCTCGCTTTTTCAAGAATGTACCGGGACCGAGCGAACATGCTTTCGGCCAGGTGCTGCGCTTTTACATCGGCATCGCGGCCGTACATGGTCCAGATGTGGCCACCACGAAATCCGTCTGCATAAGTCGCGCTGACTTTGTAGCCCTCTGGCGCGCCGTGGCCCCTGGCGCCACGCACCATCACCTGGTCTGTTGCCTCCAGATCCAAAGTCACAGCAGAAAAATCACAGGCTACATCAGGTAATAAGTAAGCCTGTGGGTCTCCAATCTCATACAACATCTGCTCAGCAACAGTGCCCACTGTTACAGTGCCACCAGATTCTTCCGGCTTGGTAATCAAAACATCGCCATTGGCTTTAATATGTGCCATGGGATAGCCCGCCTCAGGCAGGGTATCAACAACAGATTCCCAATCGGTGTAGTTACCACCGGTAGCCTGGGTGCCACATTCAAGGAGGTGACCTGCCAAACTGCCCTGCGCTAACTGGTCATAATCATCTCGCTGCCAACCAAAGGCATGGATACAGGCACCCAGGGTGACCGCACTATCTACACAGCGGCCAGTGATCACGATATCAGCACCACGTGACAGAGCTTCTGCAATGGGAAATGCCCCAAGATAAGCATTAACACTGGCAATTTTTTTGGGGTCAGGGAAACGTTCTCCAGAGAACATTTCCAGCGCACTACTTGCGGCGAATTCTCCGACTCTGGCAATTAAGTCATCACCCAGAACAACAGCTACTCTAAGATCCAGGCCTTGTTCGGCTATTAACGCCCGGGCTGCCTCTGCGCAGGATTGAGGATTAACACCTCCGGCGTTAGCTATAACTTTAACCCCCTGACGAGCAATTTCTGCAAGATTGGGTTTCAGAACTGCCGAGATAAAGTCGGTGGCATAACCTTTACTCTCATCAGCAGCCCGGGCCCTGGCCATAATCGACATAGTTACTTCTGCCAGATAATCGTAGACGATATAGTCCAGCTCATTTGTCGCCAGTAATTGCGGTGTTGCCAGGGAGGCATCACCCCAGAAACCAGAGGCGCCACCAATACAGATTGATTGCTTCATAAGACACAGTTCCAGCATGAATGGCCATTGAAAAGTAAGGCGATACTATATTATTATAAAGTATCACTCAAATACTTTCTGGAACCGCTTTGTGGTCAGTAAACGCGAACCAAACAAGTCTAGAGCCCGCCTGGAGCAACGTGAGAGCGACATTCTTGAAGCCGCTACCCGCCTTTTTTCAGAACAGGGGTTCCACAGTACCTCCACTAAAAAGATTGCAGCGACAGCAGGTGTCTCTGAGGGAACGCTGTTTCATTACTTCAGCACCAAAAACGCACTACTGACCGCCATACTCGATAGTTTCTATGCAGACCTGACAGAATCAGCCAGTGATGGTATCCGCGATATTATGGGCACGCGTGAGCGTCTGCTATTTCTGGCTGAAAACCATCTTCGCCTGCTTCTGGACAATACAGCCCTGATGGCCCGCTTGATTCAGGTCTACCTGTCTGTGGATATTGAGTACTACAGAAATTATAAGGGCACCCACATACACGATCTCAACTATCGCTATACACGGATCTTTGATGGCGTAATTCGCGAAGGGATTGAGCGGGGTTACCTGAAACCTGACCTTGAACTCTCTGCAATCCGGGATCTTTTCTTTGGTGGTCTGGAATACGGCATGAGGACTTTACTGGGGCGCAAGAGCACCAACATAATGAAAAGCTATGTGGTGGCGATAGTTGATCCACTGTGGGCGAGCATGCAGCTCAATGAGGGCGATCAAGCCCTGGGTAATGGTGTTGCCATAGATAAGCGTCTTGAATCGGTGTGTGTCCGTCTGGAGGCTGCTGCAGACCAATTTGATATTAAAGGCAAGTAAACCACTCCCCGCTTCGCAAAAAGGATATCTTAAGTAATAGAAATTCCTTAGTTTCTCTTAATTACTTAATATAAATATTACTTAAATATATATGTATATAGAGTAAGTATTATTGTTGTAGTTATTATTAGGGAGCCATTCTTCTGTGGTTAACTAGTTAAAAGTCATATCATTCAATGACTTGTAGAAATGATAACAACACTTATAAGACCTGAGAATAGCGGTGAAAGCCCGTGTTCTAGCTGGGGGTAGATACCACTTTTTTGTGGATAGAAATCAGGATCTGCCAGGGCTCCTTACTTTTCCAGAAACTGTTCACCCTCTGGTTCAGCCTTGTTACCGGATTTATCCCCATCGATTTAGAAAACGAAGTGCGAAAAACAAAACCTGTGGAAAGGCTATGGGTAATTTGTGTTTTCAGGGCTTAGCTGTGGATGGTTTGTGGATTGTCTATCTACACAATAGGGATTACTTGCCGATACAAAAACTGGAGAAAATTTCGCCGAGCAGTTCGTCGCTACTGACTACACCGGTAATTTCACCCAGATACTCCTGGGTCTGTCGCAGGTCTTCAGCTAATAATTCACCGGCGCCGGCTTGTTGAATTTGTAATTGTCCCTGAGCCAAGGATTCGGCAGCCTGTTGCAGGGAGTGAAGATGCCTGCGCCTGGCGCTGAATTGGCTTTCTCCACCTTCTGCATAACCCATACAATATTTAAGGTGTGAGCTCAGCAGGTCTATGCCCGCTCCGGTTTTCGCGGAAAGCTCGATGATAGTGCTGTCATTGTGCTGTTCAATAATAGGAGGTTGTCCGGAAAGATCGCACTTATTGTGAACAATAGTGACAGGAATATCCCGGGTACTGTGTTCGTCCCGCTCCGGCCAGATAGCCAGCGGATCGTCATCTGCGCTTTCTGGGTTACTACCGTCGACAACCAGAAGAATACGGTCTGCGGATTCCATTTCAGTCCAGGCCCGGCGAATGCCTTCTTTTTCGATCTCGTCGTAGCTGTCCCTTAAGCCGGCGGTATCAACGATATGCAGGGGCATGCCGTCGATCTGGATATGCTCTCTGAGTACGTCCCGGGTGGTGCCCTCTATGGCGGTAACAATTGCTCTGTCCTGCCCGGCCAATGCATTAAGTAGGCTGGATTTACCTGCATTGGGCCTGCCGGCAATAACCAGCTTCATCCCTTCACGCATCAGGCTACCTTGGCGGGCCTGCGTCATAACAACTTGTAATTGGTCGATAATGCCCTGTAATTGTGATTTAACCTGGCCGTCTTTAATAAAATCGATCTCTTCCTCAGGGAAATCGATAGCAGCCTCAACGTATACCCTCAGGCGAGTGACCAGATCCACCAGGGTTTGTATTTTGCTGGAAAACTCCCCTTGTAATGAGCGACTGGCATTTAATGCGGCCTGTTCGGTGGTGCTGTTTATGAGGTCGGCGATGGCCTCGGCCTGTGCGAGGTCGATTTTGTCATTCAGGTAGGCCCGTTCTGAAAACTCCCCCGGCCTAGCCTGGCGAGCCCCGGCATTGGTGCACAGTGTCATTAGCATATCGAGAATAACTGGCCCGCCGTGGGCCTGAAGCTCTACAACGTCTTCACCGGTAAAAGAGTTTGGTGCCGGAAAGTAAAGCGCGATGCCGGTATCCAATACCTGGTCACCGTTATAGAAAGAGCAGAAGTGCGCATGCCGCGGCTGTAGTTGAAGTTTATACAGAGCCTGGCCAATTGATGATGCCAGTGGGCCGGATATGCGTATGATACCGACGCCCCCGCGACCCTGGGCAGTGGCAATGGCGGCAATAGTGTCGCTGTCTAGAGCGGACGATTCATTCATGGATTCAGTATAACCCCTCCTCTCAGAGGGGTTCATTCACAAGGTGAATCAGGACTTGTCTGCGGCTTCTATCTGTTTGGTAATTACGTACTGCTGTGCCATGGACAGCAGGTTGTTAACCACCCAGTAAAGTACCAGACCTGCTGGGAACCAGAGGAAGAAGAAGGTGAAGATAATAGGCAGCCACTGCATGATCTTTGCCTGCATGGGATCTGGTGGCGGAGGATTCAACTTCTGCATAAAAAACATGCTCGCGCCCATCATAATAGGCAGCACGAAGTAAGGGTCCATCACCGACAGATCTTCAATCCACAGAATAAAAGGAGAGTGACGCAATTCCACACTTTCCATTAGCACCCAGTACAGCGCGATAAATACCGGCATCTGCACCAGAATGGGCAGGCAGCCACCCATGGGATTGATTTTTTCCTTGCGATACAACTCCATCATCGCCTGGGACTGCTTTTGTTTGTCTTCCGCGTACTCCTCACGAATAGACGCCATCTTCGGCTGTACCCGACGCATGTTCGCCATGGACTTGTAACTGGCCGCGGAGAGCTTGAAGAAGACGGCCTTGATGACAATTGTCAGCAGAATAATGGTGAAGCCCCAGTTGCCTACCAGGGAGTAGATATTGGACAGCAGCCAGTAAAGGGGCTGGGCAATCCACCACAGCCAGCCGTAGTCGACACTGAGGTCCAGGTACTCAGAAATTTCAGCAAGGCGGTACTGATCCTTGGGTCCGGCATAGAAGCGAGCGCTTACTTTCCCACTTTGTTGGGGGTCCAGGACTAGTGCAGGGCTGGTAAAGCCGGCGATGTTGTATCCGGAACTGGTTACCCGGGTACTATATGTATGGCTTTGTTCCGGGTTGGGAATCCAGGCACTGAGGAAGTAGTGCTGGATCATGGCAATCCAGCCACCGGGCAGGGTCTCTTTGAAAGGCTCTTCTGCCATATCCTCAAAGGTAAACTTGGTGAAGCGGTCATCGGGTTGCGTAATTGCAGCCCCCAAAAATGGCTGCATACCCATGCCGGATGAGTCAGCTGAAGGGGCCGCACTGCCGTCGCGCTTGATCTGACCAAACAGGTTGGCCTGCCAGCGGGCATCTGAACCGTTCTTTACCAGGTAATCCACATCGATCAGGTAGTCGCTACGGCGCAGCGTAATACGTTTGGTAACTTCCACACCGTTATCGCCACGCCATTTTAGATCAACAACAAGTTCGTCTTCGCCATCAGCGAGTTCAAACCGATCTGATGTTGTAGTGAAAAGAGCGCGACCTTTGGCGTCTATGCCATCGGCTCCTATCAGGCCGCTCTGGGCGATATAGGTTCGAGTCTGGTTTTGTTCCAACAGAACAAAAGGAGTGTCCGGATCGTCAAGGCGTTCCAGATGTTTGGACAGAGCAAGTTCGATAATATCGCCACCGTTGAGGTCAATGGCCAGTTGCAACTTATCGGTGTGCACCTGAACTATACGGCCAGCGGGAGCAACTTCAGCTTCAGGCTCTTTGGCGGCAGATTGCTCTGCTTCCGGGGCGGTTGGCAAATCCTCTGAAAGCTCTTCCTGGACAGCCGGGGTGTCAAGTTCAGGTAGCCCAGCAAGTGCAGGGCTGGAGTTGCCATTGCTGTTGCCATTGTCCAGCAGCCTGGTGGTCTGGGCGGTTTGGTCTACGGTTTTGGCATCTTTGAAATTCACCCATTCGGTGAGCAGCATGAATGACAGTAAGGCGATAGCGCCTATTAGCAATGTGCGTTGCAGGTCCATAAGGGTATCAGTGACTTAGTGTGAGTGATGACAGGGAGGGACGGGATCAACTCCGCCCTCATGCCAGGGGTGGCACCTGGCCAGACGGCAGGCAGAGAGATAGCTTCCTTTTATTACCCCATGAGAAGCAATAGCTTCCTGGGCATAGCTGGAACAACTGGGATAAAAACGACAGTTGTTGCCAAGAAACGGGCTCAACAGAGTTTTGTAGCAAGCGATCAAAAATATAAACAGGCGACGCATCAGGAATCCTGGTCTGCTTTGGCGGTGTGGCGAACCAGTTTCAGCCACTGCTGCCGCAATATAGTGGATAGCTGGGCGTTGTCCAACTCGTCCAGGCCGCGCCGTGCCAGAAGAACCGTATCAAGATGCGGCTCGGAGTCAGGCAGGGTGCGAAAGACCTCCCGGGCTATCCGCTTGATCCGATTGCGTTGCACCGCCAACCGGACATTTTTTTTGGCTATTACTAGCCCCAGGCGATGCCCGGGTTGATCGTTGGTTCTTGCCAGAAGCAGTAAATGCTTATGTGAGGCTTTCGCCTCTGCACCGTCAAATACCCGGCTGTAGTCCTTGGCATTGAGTAAGCGCCTGGCTTTGCCGAAGCTGCCCACTCAATAGCGCCTTTATGCGGACAGGCTCTGACGACCTTTGGCACGACGACGGTTCAGTACTGCGCGGCCGCCCTTGGTAGCCATGCGTGAGCGGAAACCGTGTGTGCGCTTGCGCTTGAGAACGCTGGGCTGAAATGTTCTTTTCATATCTAAAGTTCCAGATTACTGTTTAGGCCCTTCCTTATATTTACACCTGTTTGGTGCGGGGAAGTCTTCGGCCAGAAAAAAGGTGGGGTATTCTATTGAAATGGAGGGATTATTTCAATCTATGCGGCGGTAATTTTACGATACTGGCGATTTTTTTTAGCCGAGCCAGACAGTCCAGAGGACCATTTTTTGAAACAGCCAAAAACACAGTGGTAGAGCGGGTTTGCAGAATCGTCCCACAATTTCCTAAAAAGATATTAACAGCTTATCCACAGATAAAACTATTCATTCTAATTTCCAGATACATTGATTAAAAAACGTGCTTAAATTGCATAACTCCCTGATATTAATGAATTATATAATTTGTCAGTCAGGCCATTTTTATGTGGATAAGTCGGGCGCACGAGAGTATGATGCTTTTTCTGGCCTGCTCTATCCGGCACAGAAAATAAAAAATCTTTAACGATACCAAGTTTTCAAGGCGTGGCGCGCTCGCCCGCTTTAAGGGGTTGATTTTGCCTGGTGTAGTATGGCAGCAATGCGTTGATCGTTTGCAGGACGAGCTTCCCTCGCAGCAGTTCAATACATGGATACGGCCGCTTCAGGCTGCCACAGATGGGCAGTCGCTCACCCTTTTCGCACCAAATCGCTTTATCAAGGACTTTGTCTCAGACAAGTTTGCCCAGCGCATTTCCGAATTGGTCCAAGAGCTGGAGCCTGGTGGCGCGCTTGATGTTGTATTAGAGATTGGCGCTGCAGGCATTGCTGCTCCTGCAGTGACACAAGTGGAGGTGGCAGCGCCGCTTAATAGCCGACCTAAACCCAGGGAAAGTTTCCAACCAGCGCTTTCCGGGGTGGCGGTGTCCAGCAATCGGGGCTCGTTGGCTGGCTCTGCTGCTCGCAGCACCCCAATGGAGAATTCCCGTAGAGCTGAAATCGAAGGATCTCTGCATCATCAGCACAACCTGGTAGAAAACTACACCTTCACAAATTTTGTAGAGGGTAAGTCGAACCAACTCGCCCTGGCTGCCGCCAAACAGGTGGCGGAGAACCCTGGTGACTCCTACAACCCGTTATTTCTTTATGGTGGCGTTGGCCTGGGTAAAACCCATCTTATGCATGCGGTAGGTAATGCCCTGAGGCAACAAAACCCCGGTGCGAAGGTGGTTTATCTGCATTCTGAGCGTTTTGTGGCTGATATGGTAAAAGCGTTACAGTTAAATGCCATTACAGACTTCAAGCGCTATTACCGCGGGGTCGATGCCCTGCTTATTGACGACATCCAGTTTTTCGCGCGTAAAGACCGTTCCCAGGAAGAATTTTTTCACACCTTTAATGCCTTGCTGGAAGGCGGACAACAAATGATCCTCACTTGTGACCGCTACCCCAAGGAAATTGATGGCTTGGAAGAGCGATTGAAATCCCGCTTCGGGTGGGGCCTTACCGTTGCAGTAGAGCCGCCGGAACTCGAGACCAGGGTGGCGATTTTGATGAAAAAAGCCTCTCAGGCAAAGGTGGATTTACCACCGGATGCGGCATTTTTTATCGCACAGCGTATTCGTTCCAATGTGCGAGAACTCGAAGGCGCGTTGAAGAGGGTGATAGCGAATGCTAACTTCACCGGTAAACCCATCGATGTTGAGCTTATTAAAGACAGCCTGAAGGATCTGCTGGCATTGCAGGACAAACAGGTAAGCCTGGACAACATTCAGCGAACGGTCGCGGAGTATTACAAGATCAAGGTGGCCGACCTGATGTCCCGCCGCCGCAGTCGATCGGTTGCCAGGCCCAGGCAGGTTGCCATGGCCCTGGCCAAAGAGCTGACCAATCACAGCCTGCCAGAGATTGGTGATAGCTTTGGCGGCAGAGATCACACGACAGTTCTCCACGCATGTCGTAAAATCAAGGAGCTTCGCGAAACGAACTCCGATATTCGGGAAGACTATAAGAATTTGCTGCGATCGCTTACAACCTGATAGGCAAGTGGCGAAAGCAACTTTCGTTTTATCGTAACCAGGCCGGCAACAAGCCCGGCTTTAAGAGCTAAGGAATAAGAACGACTATGAAGTTCACTATTGCGCGAGATGCATTATTAAAGCCTCTGAATCTCGTGGCTGGCGTGGTGGAGCGCCGCCAGACACTGCCGATACTGGCAAATGTTTTGATGGTTCTGGATGGAGACCGCCTGTCTCTTACAGGTACCGATCTTGAGGTGGAGCTGGTGGGCCGTGTTCAGCTGTCATCCGCCGGAGATTCGGGTGAACTTACCGTTCCCGCCCGCAAACTGGTCGATATCTGTAAATCACTACCCGAAGGCAGTGAGATCAATTTTAGCGCCCAGGACGGCAAAGTTACCGTAAAGTCCGGAAGAAGCCGGTTCACCCTTTCTACCCTTCCCGCTCGCGAGTTCCCCAATGTTGAAGACAGCATGGGAACACATCAATTTACGATGAAGCAAGGCCAGCTCAAGCGCCTTATCGACCGCACAGGCTTTGCCATGGCTCAGCAGGATGTTCGTTATTACCTCAATGGCATGTTATGGGAGCTTAAGGAACAGCAACTGAAAGTTGTAGCAACAGACGGGCATCGTCTGGCATTGTGCACTCTGCCAGAAAAGGTCGACGTAAACGGCGATATCCAGGTCATTTTACCGCGTAAAGGCGTGCTGGAGCTGTCCCGCCTGCTGCTTGAAGAAGACCAGGAAATTGCCATTGTGATTGGTAGTAATCATATCCGCGCAACCACCAACGATTTCACCTTCACCTCCAAACTGGTAGACGGTAAATTCCCTGATTATCAGCGCGTTCTGCCTCGCTCCCCCGATAAAATTGTACTGGGTTCCCGTTTGGAACTTAGACAGGCGTTTACCCGTACCGCGATTCTGTCAAATGAGAAATATCGCGGAGTTCGCCTCAAACTTACCGACAACAGCCTCGATATTGTCGCTAACAACCCCGAACAGGAAGAAGCGGAAGAGGCCGTGCCAGTAGAATATCAGGGCGAATCCCTGGAAGTTGGCTTTAATGTGTCCTATCTGCTGGACGTGCTTGCGGTGCTTAGTGGAGACAAAATAAAGCTGTCCCTTGCAGACCCGAATAGCAGTGCCCTGTTGGAGGAATCCGACGAGGGAGACTCTCTTTACGTTGTTATGCCGATGCGCCTTTGATGAGGGGCATTGTTCGCCCTGCACCCTCTTTTTAATCCCACTGCCGGTGACCTGATGTCAGGCCCAGCTTTACAAAAACTGCAGATACACAACGTCCGTAATCTGCAGCTGGTTGAGATACCACAGCTGCAGCGGATCAATGTGTTCTACGGGCGCAACGGAAGTGGCAAGACCAGTATTCTGGAGGCCATACATTTGCTGGGTATGGCGCGCTCTTTCAGGGGTAGCATTAAATCGCTGATTACTCATGGTGAGCGTAGCTGCACGGTATTCGGATCGGTGGAGTCTCCAGTTACACCAGGAGGCTTACCCCTCGGGGTGCAGCGAGAGACCAGCGGAGAGGTGAAAATCAAGATAGGCGGCAAATCCGTCAGAACCGTTGCTCAATTGGTAGAGCACTTACCGCTTCAGGTGATAAACGCGGACAGCTTTGATCTGTTAACCGGCTCGCCCAATGCCCGGCGCCAGTATCTGGATTGGGGAGTGTTCCACGTGGAACATCGCTTTTTTGATCAGTGGCAACGCTTTCAGAGGAGTATAAAACAGCGCAATAAACTGCTGCGCCGTGGTAAAATCTCCAGCGAAGAATTATCCGTTTGGACCAGGGACCTGGCGACGTCGGGAACGGCGTTGAATGAGTACCGTATAGCCTATTTCAAGCTGTTGACCCCAAGGTTTAAAGCCATCATGGCGCAGCTGGTGCCAAGCCTTCAAGGGCTGGAACTGAGGTATAGACAGGGCTGGGATAAGCAGATTAACTACGCTGCAGCGCTGGAAAACAGTACGAGCTCTGATACAGAGCAGGGTTACACTCATGTTGGGCCTCAAAGAGCGGATATTCGCGTAATGACCGATGGTCATCTGGCGGCAGATACCCTTTCCAGGGGCCAGCAAAAGCTGGTGGTTTGTGGCCTCAAGCTCGCGCAGGGGCAGTTGATATCAGAGTTAGGCCATGGGAAGTGCACCTACCTGGTGGATGACCTACCCTCGGAGCTGGATCAACAACACAGCGAGCTGGTTTGTCAGCAGCTGAATGCGATGGAGGCCCAGGTATTTATAACCTGTGTCCATAGCAGGGACATAGCCTCGGTCTGGCCGAAGCAAGAAGACACAAATTTAGCCATGTTCCACGTGGAACATGGCGAGATAAACGTAGATTCGGCCTGAGCAAAGCTCAAAAGCCGACATTATTAACAAATGCAGTGATATCGAGACCATTCCATGAGTGAAACCGAGCAGAATTACGACTCTAACAGTATCAAGGTGCTGAAAGGCCTGGATGCCGTGCGCAAACGCCCAGGTATGTATATCGGGGATACAGATGACGGTACGGGCTTGCACCACATGGTATTCGAGATTGTGGACAACTCCATTGATGAGGCCCTGGCTGGCCACTGTAGCCGTATTGATATCGTTATCCACCCCGATGAGTCGGTGACAGTCAGCGATGATGGCCGCGGTATTCCCACAGAGATGCACGAAGAGGGCGTATCTGCTGCGGAAGTGATCATGACGGTACTCCACGCCGGCGGCAAGTTTGACGATAATACCTATAAGGTATCTGGCGGTCTGCACGGAGTGGGTGTTTCAGTGGTTAATGCGCTGTCTGCAGAGCTGATCCTGACCATCCGCCGCGAAGGCAAAATGTACGAGCAGATATACCGCCACGGTGTACCTCAGGCGCCACTGGAAGTTGTCGGTGATACGGAAACCTCGGGCACAGCAATACGTTTTCACCCATCTGCTGAGACCTTTACCAATATTGAATTTCACTTCGACCAACTGGGCAAGCGCCTGCGGGAATTGGCATTCCTGAA
>ERZ1046740.692-NODE-692-length-27096-cov-16.256204_pt1 | contig 27096 bp, 37 predicted proteins | sample MGYA00383093_ERZ1046740 | MGnify/ENA primary metagenome ERZ1046740 (study PRJEB29581, sample SAMEA5548363) | metagenome | biome: marine; feature: coastal; material: water | depth 25 m | study: Short-term variability in the microbial, nano- and picoplankton... | reverse complement strand
ACTAGAGAGTAATCTCTTTCTATAGATATAGGAAATATCATTTAGTATTAAGGTATAGGATAAAGAAAGTGCCAGTAAAAGGAATGTTGGTAAATATTACCAAAGTGATGCAATTTAGACAGTGACTTTTCCGCCCTAGCCGATGAAGTTATCCTAGGTTCTACTTCGGCAGCTTCTCAGAAGCAACTTGTGACTCAGTGTGAACACTGTCTTAATTACAATCTTAAATATACACATACTCAGTTTATAAGTAGAATAAAAAAAGATTTTTAAAATTTAGAAATATACTTTAAAGGATTGTCAATAGGGTTCCAATCAGCAGTTCTTTTTCTTAAATTTAAGAATTCATCTAAAGCACTTGTGTCATGTATGTCATTTTCTAACTCTTTCCAAGTGAATTGTTTCACGACACTTCTAAACCACACATCCATCCTGCTAAAAGAGACGGGTACACCTTCCGAAGCATAATCTTTGTTGTTACCTTTTTTCTTGACTAGGCCTAATTCCTTTTGTAGGTTGTGAATAGCTTCAAACTCTGGCTTAAAAGCTTTAGACTGTGCAAAAAGTATACCCATAGGATTAATCCAAAAGATATATTTATTAGCTTTAGTTAGATTTTCATCTAAGGCCCAACCAACTTTTTCCCAAAAAGGCTTTCCTTTATGGTTTCTTTGATAAGTTTCAATAAAACAATTAGGATAAGTTTCGACTTTTAACTGCACTGGTTGAACTTTATCGTTTTCTCTGACTAGATAACCATCAATACCTTCTAAATCAGTATTCTTGTCAACATTACTGTCGTAGTGCTTAAAATTTTTAGATTTAGCTTTCACTACCTCTTTAAAAATTTCCACACCTAATGCTTCTATTTCTTTAGTATCTTTCCAGCTGTGTTCTTTATACATTTGTTTTCTCCTTTATCAATTTTAAAAACTCAATCCGAAGTCATAGTATAAAAACTATGTAAGACAGATTTATCTTCTTATAAAGCATTATAAGGGCCTACTGGAGACGAAAAGACAAAAAGGAGGTTAAAATAAAAATTTTTTTTTCCTTATGCAAGGAAGAATTGAGCCAGTTGTCTCCATCATCAAGTTATACTTTAAGTAATAATGAAAGGAGGGGTCATAAGAAAATCTAAAAAAGAGTGGGACAAGTTTGTACAAGCTTGGATATACCTACTTAAAGAAGTGACAGATAGTCAAGACGACCATATTCGTTTTAAAATAAACAGAATAGTTTCTATTCTTGCAGAAGAAGAGGAAGTAAGTATGTATAAATTTGATAGACACTTTAATGAAATAGCTTCAGCTAAAGCATTTCGTGAATTATAATAGATTATACGTACGGAGCATTAAGGGGGCGTTTTGTAATGGCCCCCTTTTGCTTATCTTAAATTAGAACGGTGCCTCATCATCTGGGATGTAAGTTTCTTGGACTATGTCTAAAAGATTTCTCTCTGTAGCCATAAATCTACCAACAGCGTTTGTTAGCGAATGTTCAGCATGATGAACCATGTTATCAATCTCTTTCATAGCTATTTTGAACTCTTCCTCCATAAAATGAAAATGCATATAGAGTTCCTCAACATCTTGTCGTGATTCATACAATTGTGCTAAATCAGATTCAAGAACATTTTTTGCACGGTTAGGAATTTCTTCTAAGTGCTTTTTGAATATGTCTCTTTTCTGAAGTAAATCAGTAAGGTCGTTTATTCTTGTCCAAACAATTTCTTGTTCTATATTTCTGTTTTTTGGTTTTTTTCGCATTTCTGCTCCTAATGTTGTAACTACAAGGTTATGTAGTTTGTTGTGCTGCATCTCCACCATTAGCAACAATTTCATTATATGGTAAAGGTACGACAGAAAACAAATTTAGAGCATTTTTTTCTTTTTTAATGAAACTTGACACACAAGACCTTTTACCTTACTATAGATAATAAGCAATCAAAAAGTATATGACATTGGAGGTCAAGATGCAAAACAGAGCACAGCGTAGAGCTGCGAAATCTAAGAAGAAGAGACGATATCAAGGCTTAAGTAAAAAACAAGTATTGATACCAGGCTCGGAGTTTTAATGAAATCTTTATGGTTTCTAGTAGCTTCATTACTAGATGGTGGTTGGCACCTTTCTAAATTTGATAAGAACACAATGCAAGGGACTTTTCCTTACGGCATTCTTTTCTCACAAGGTATGAAAAATCCACCTAGATATAATTTTAGGTTCAACTGGGTTGCTGACCTTATGGAGCAATGGGGTTTAAAAATAGGACTACAGATAAGAGGTCGTTCTATTACTTATTCAAATAAAGTTTGGAGAGCTTGGAAACTAAAGCACAATATCTTCTATCGTTTGCATTACAGATACGATAGGCCTTATGGTGTTGGTATTGGTGTGGATTTACCATATCGTTATACCTTTAGACCAAAGAATCCAAAGAAAGAGACATATGCCTAACTATCCAACAATATTTAAACACTATGAAACTAAGTCTAAGAAGTGGGCTTGGTTTGAATGTGCAATGTGTGACACTAGGTTTATGGAAGAATATCAAGAAGATGAAGATATGTTTGAGATTGATACTTGTGCAAAGTGCAATCCCGAATATCAAGCAATGTTAAAAGAGAAAGGTTACTAATGGCTAAAGGTTATTTTTACTTTATTGTATTAGCAATAGCAATCAAACTAGTAGGAGGGTTCTAATGGATAAATACGAAGTTGGCTTCAATGGCCATAAAACAGTTTTTGCAACAAGCTTTGACCATGCAAAGCAAAGTGTAGAAAAAGATTTAAAAATCATTCATCCAAATTTGAATGTTAAATTATCATATGTTTCAAAATTAGAAGAGGAGGAGTAATGAACGGAGTTATAAATCATATAGTCAAAGAATGTATGAGATTGATTAGAGACCACGGTCTTAATGAAACACAAATGAATACCTTAGTAACAGCTTTGTCTTTAGAGCTTTTAAAGTTGAAGGATGAATCATGAGAGATTTAATCTGGGAAATAGCTAAAGCAGGAGAAGAAGATTTAAGCAATACAGAGTTGCAATCTTTAGACGAACCTAACGATTTAGTAATTGCAAGAGGAATATCTATTGAAGCTAAAGACAGTGCTTACGGTATTAACAAGTTTGTAGATGTAAAAATTGCAAACAATGTTGAAGAGAGTGGTGCTCTTAAGCTCGGTAACAAAGTTTATAACTATAGTAAAAGTTACAAGACCTTATCTGTTGATGTCAGAAGACTGCTTGAGTGGGCAACTGATAAAAAACTAGACAGTGATGATATAGATAATCTTATTGCAATAGTTGGACAGAATTTTGTACCCAAGCTTAGAGGACTTGATGCTGTTGCGTCTAAAAAAGGTATGGACCAACAATTAGCTAGAGATACTTTCACCTACAAAGAGTGGGAGTCTAAACCTAAACTACAAGTAATAGATGCAGATTTAACTAGCGCACCTAAGTGGGCGAAGGAGATGGAAGATGGAACAAGAAGAAAATCATAATTGGACAGAAGAAAATAGTAAGGCTCTTTTATATTTTTTAGAAAATATGAGTGGGCCTTGGCACCCAAATCACTGGCATGTTTTAATTGAGTTTGCGTCACAGATACAATCTTGGGATGGAAAAAATCTACCTAAACTCAGTGCTTTGCCTAAAGCAAAGAGAGAGTCTTTACACGTAAGCAGTATGATGCAGGGTTTTATTCAGTCATTGACAGAAGCAGATTATTTTGAAGATACAAAAGAGTTCTTTAAATTTATGTACTCAGCTCAATCTGATAAGAACTATAGTCTTTATAAGTTTTGGGTAAGACTAGGTACCCCTATGGACCAAGATGACGAGTATTGGAACGATTTTGTTGAGCAGGTTGCTGAATACAAAGAAAATGAAGAAAGTGATAATTTCTTAAATTACTCAGATGCAGAAATTGCATCAGAGATGGAGAGATTAAAAATGCGAATGGAGGAAGAATGATTGATTTAAAAAAAGTTTATGACATTCGGAACGAACTTGATAAACTATCAAAACAAATGGATAACTTTATAAAAGAGTTAATTACAGATAGATTGGAAAACGATAATGTTAATTAAAGAACACAAGTCTACAAATCTTCCTAGTTTGATTGGAACTATTAGATTATCTAGAACTTGGGTTATGGATGAAGATATGCAAACTGGTAAGATTACAAATAAAGAATTGGAGAAGGTGACAATACAATGGACAAAATAGATAGAGTTCAAGAAAACAACTTGATGCCATTTGAGCAACAGAAAAAAGATGCTCTTGATGATAGAAAAACATCTAGACCAGATAATGTTGATGAAGTTGGTATTAGCCGAGAGTGGTGGATGGTTGACTTTAGAACACAGTGGCTTACTGAGTATCCCAAAACTGAAGAGACTATGAGCGAAGAGCAATGGAAGACTTGGTATAAAAACTTTTCTGTCTTTACTAGACAAGATATAGATTATGCTTTTAACGAAGTAAGAAAGACACCAAGAGATTATGGTGGTCCTAATTTGTCGCATCTTTACGACAAGCTTATGCAAACTGGTCAAAAGAGAATCAGAATGGATGATGTCACAAAGGTTACATCTGCTTGTGAAGATAAAACTGTAGGCCAATGTATTTTCGGTGACCCTTTTTGGCAACTAAACCGATATGGTAAACATGATTTCAAAATGATGTGTGTCATGGAGTGTTCCAAGTATGAAGAGTCTTATGCTCAAGCTCATCACATGAAGGATAAGCCCGAACCAAAAACAAAAGGTGAATGGTTTGTTTTAGTTGCAGACTACATGAGTAATGATGATGTGAGAAAAATTGCTGATACAGATAGAACTTCTAGAGATAGAAAGTTTGAAACATATCAATTCTCAGAATTATTTCCCGATGGAAATATCAAAGAAGTTCTTGCAAGTTATTCTCTAAGTCCAGACTTAGCTTTTAATGAACAATGTATAGCTATTAGTCAGCTACCAAAACAAAAAAACATTGCTGGGGACATTCTCTAAAGTCGGGATTTTTAGAATGTTATAATGGGTATGTCGGCTTCCCGTGAAGTGGAGACACTTCGAGCTGACTGCCCTCCCATCAACAGCTTTGTCTTATGGCAGAGCTGTATTTTTTTTTTAAATAAGCTTGACATCGAAATACTATTTCCATAAGATTATATATATAAGAGAAAAAACAATTAAATAAAGCTAATCGGCGGTCTTAAAGTATGAGCCATAAAACGGAAAGCTTGAATACTTAGGGTGGGTAGCCCAAAAAGGTCAAGTAAGTACTAATTAAAAATCCTACAATAAGGGCAAAATCGCTGACTGTTCAACAAAACAGCATAAGAACTATTTCGATGTGTCATCGGTAGGGAAAGTAAGTATTGCACTGACTTTGCGTTGTTGAAGAGTCGTTTGTCTAAAAAAAATATTAGGGGGGTGGCCGTTTAAAATTGTAGCGTTGCATAGGGAGCAATTGATAAAAAAGACTTAGGTCTCGACCCTTGTAAGTCACCGAAGTGCATTTAATTGTTTAACATTAGATTCGGCCCAGTAGACATGCTGGGCTGTTTCTATAGGAAATAAATTTATAAAAGGAAAAAAAATGTTAGAAAAAAATCATAAACTATATACAGAATGTGCGAAATGTGGATTACCACTGGAATCAAACAATCAAGGTGCATTAGATATTATGTATAACGGTGGTTATGGTGATTTTGTAGATAATTATGATAACGAAGAGCTTTTCTTTCGTCTATGTCATAAACACTCACATCAGTTTGCATATTGGCTCAACAATGAGGATGCTTTAACTAAATACCATGGGCATGCTCACAATGGTTCTGAAAAAGGATTTTGGTATGGCCACATTGGTTGGGACCAGTACACATGGTTATCTCATCTCAATATGTTTTTAATGCACTTCGTATTCGACGGGTTTAAATTCGCACGTCTAAATTTTGTGAGAAATGTCAAAAATAGAATAAACTGGTGCCGTGAAGACATAAACGATTCATCTTCTCCAATACTATGGAAAACTGTATTTCGTAATTTATTTTTCCTTACCAATGTATATCGAGGTTTCTTTGTAGGAAAGTATAGAAAATTACTTAGACGTAGATTTCTAAAAGCTAAAGCACTATATCGTAGTAAAAATTCGCTTTCTGGCGAATTATGGGACAAAGCCGTAAAAGGTGAATTTTCAGACTCCGAAAAAGCTTTGCTCATTAATATTGGTTCTGTATTAAAAGAACAAGAAGAGGAATAATCCCCTTCTTTTTGTTGTTAAACTAATATAGATGCCAAAAGATATATTAGAACCAGTTGGTGAGGCAAAGAAGAGGGTATTTGATATAAAGTTTCCTCCTTTGCATGACGCACAAAAAGAAGTACATGATAGCCCAGCTAGGTGGAAAATTCTTTGTGCTGGGAGAAGGTTCGGTAAATCTAGATTAGGCGTGCAAATGTGCATGGAGGTAGCTCTTAGAGGTGGTAGAGCGTGGTGGGTCGCACCTACGTTCGCAATATCAAGAGTTGGTTGGAGAGACATTCAAGCAGCAGCAGCATCATTCCCAAAAGAAATGGGCGTAAACATCAAAGTTGGTGATATGCAGGTAGATTTTGGCAATGGTGGTTTTATTGGTGTTCGTTCTGCTGACAACCCACAAAGACTTCGTGGTGAAGGTTTGGACTTTCTTGTTATGGATGAGGCCGCTTTCGTTAAAGAAGAGACATGGACTGAAGTACTTAGGCCTACTCTTACTGAAAGAAAAGGTTCTGCATTATTCATCAGTACTCCTAAAGGAATGGATAACTGGTTTTACAGATTATTCGAAAGGGCAAGTCAAGGTGGAGACTGGCAGAGATTTCAATTCCCATCTACTTCAAATCCATTAGTTGAAGAATCAGAAGTACAAGCAGCTAAACAAGAAATAGGTTCTTTAGTCTTTGCACAAGAATATATGGCACAATTCATATCTGAAGGCTCTCAGATGTTCAAACAAGACTGGTTTAGATATTATCACGAAGGTGTAGGACAAGTTCATGTTGATGGTGAAACCTATGATTTAAACGATTTAGTGAAGTTTGGTACTGTTGACTTGGCAACTTCTACCAAAGAATCCGCTGACTATACAGTTATTGGTAGTTTTGGCCTTCATCAACCAACTAAAAAGCTTTTTATTTTAGATATGCACATAGAAAGAATGGAAGCACCAGACATAATTCCAGCAATAAAGCGACAACTCATCAAACATAATCTTGAATGGGTAGGAATAGAGCGTGCTGGTTTCCAATTAGCCTTAGTTCAGTTTGCAAGAAGAGAGGGATTACCAGTTTTAGAATTAAGAGCTGATAGAGACAAGCGTCAAAGAGCCCTTCCTTTATCTGCTAAGATGGAAGCAGGATTAGTTTATCTTCCTAAGAATGAAGAGTACTCTTGGGTCGCCGACGTGGAGCGTGAATTACTGACGTTTCCAGTAGGTGCTCATGACGATATAGTCGACTGTTTATCCTATGCAGTAGTACAAGAACGACAACAAAGGAAATGGGAAGCTTATTAATGGCTGAAGAAAAGAAAAGTTTTTATAGAAGAACCGTAGAGTATTTACAAGCTCCTTCGGAAAGACAAGTTAAAGGTTTTAATTATAACCAGAGTACAAATTCATCTCTGGATTCTTCTGTATTCGGATATAACACAACATCTGGTTCCATACCTCAAAAATTACTTGAGGATATTGGAGAAGGCACAGGAAACTCAGCTGTAGTTGCATGTCTTAATGTTTTAGCAACTTCATATGCAGAACCACAACTTAAAATTTATAAAAAAGACACAGATGGACCAAGTGAACTTATATCTCACCCAGTAGAACAATTACTACAAAGGCCTAATCCTTTTACTTCTGGTTCATTACTTTCACACTATATTGTTACAGCAATCAACGCTAGTGGTGATGCTTATCTTTTAAAAGTCAGAAACTCATCTGGAAGAGTTATACAACTTATTCCAATGATGCCTAACCGAGTAACACCAAGAGGTAATGAAGATACGTTAATTACACATTATGAATACTACGGAACATCTAAAACAATGGGTGAGTTTGTAGTTATCAAAAAAGATGATTTAATCCACATCCGACAAGGAATAGACCCAAATAACCACAGAAGAGGATTTGCCCCACTCAAATCAGTTCTTCGTGAATTACTTGGTGATGAAGCAGCAGGGCAATACGCTACTGCTTTACTACACAATATGGCCGTACCTGGCGTTATCTTAAGTCCAAAAGATGACACAGCTGGTGGACCATCAAGAGAAGAAGCTGAAGGCATAGCTAAAATGTATAAATCTAAATTTGGTGGAGCCAATAGAGGAGCACCAATGGTTCTTACAGGAGCTATGGATGTTAAAACAGTTTCTTTCTCACCAGACCAAATGGACCTTAAAGAATTAAGAAGACTTCCAGAAGAGCGAGTATCGGCTGTTCTAGGTGTCCCAGCTATTCTTGCAGGACTTGGAGCAGGTCTAGATGCAGCAACTTACAACAATACAAAAGAATTAAGAGAGTTCTTTACCGAACAAAAACTTATTCCTTTATGGAAAACAGTTGCTAATGAGCTAACACATCAATTACTACTTGAAGATTTCACTAACGATGTCTCTAACTATTGTGCTTACGACTTAAACGAAGTAAGAGCCTTAGCTTCAGATAAAAACGATACCTTCAAAAGAGTCAACATGGGTGTTGCTGGAGGTTGGGTAACAATCGCAGAAGCACGAAAAGCTGCACAATTAGAAAGTGACGAAACACATGATGTTTACTTAAGACCATTAAACATGGTTGCAGTACCAATAGCTCAAGGTGACCAACCTTACCAGATACAAGAACAACAAGATTCTGATAAAAGTATTTCTACAAAAGATACTTTATCCTCAGTAGATTTTGGTGTTGAATCTGAAAGACAACCGCTTATCGTTATGACAGACGAAGCTAAGCATGATGAAAAATATGTTGCTGAGATGCCAAATGGTGCTTGGTGCGTATTAAATCACAATGATAATAAACCAATAAAATGTTTTGAAACAGAGGCAGAAGCAGAGGCGCACTTAGAAAGTATGAAGAAAGACTTCAAAGCTGCTTCAATATCTGCTAAAGTTAAAAAAACGTTACAAAAAAAGGTAAAAGACCATAATGCAAAAAATCCAAAATATAGAGCAAGTTATGGAATGTTGGCAGCTGTCTTCAGACGAGGTGTCGGTGCCTATAGAACTAACCCAGCTTCAGTGCGAGGTAATGTCACAGGTGCAACCCAGTGGGGAATAGCTAGAGTCAACGCCTTTCTTAAAGGATTAAAAGGTAGATTTCCAAGAACAGCTTTTGACCAAGACTTACTTCCAAGTGGTCATCCATTAAGTTCAAAAAAATCAGCTAAAGCTGCATCAGTAAAAACTGGTGACACTGTTAGCTGGTCAATCAATAAAGACCCAGACCCACCTTCAACAGTGCATGGCGTAGTTACTTCTGTCAATAGTGAAAAGAAAGAAGCAACTATGATGGTTTGGGCCATTATGGAAGATGGTTCACATAAAAAAACAGATAGAAGTGTAAAGCAAGCTATTTCTAAACTTAAGAAAATAAAAGACTGGCGCAAAGAGTCTAAAGCTAAAGATGATGTTTCCAACTTTCCTTCCTCTGGTGATAATCAAAAAATTAGTTTGACTAACTCAAAATTTAAACAATTCCCAGACTATAAATATGCAAAAGACTTAAAAGAAAATTATCCAACGATATGGAGAAGAGCTGGTAACGGAGGAAATCCACCTACTTCATTCACGGGTAATGACGCTTTTAGGAATTGGACTAAGTACAAATCTGGAGACAGAAGTGGCTCTGTATTGTCTTGGGTCAAAAGAAGAGAACGTTTCATGAACAGACATCAAAATAATAATCGTCTTAATGGCGCTATTGCTGTCTTGAAATGGGGCGGAGTCACAAACGGTGGCGTCTCTCAGATGAAGAAACTTATTAACGAACAGAAGAAAAAAGTTGATGCTCGTAAGAAAAAAGCTGAGTTTATCGTTACAGAAAAAACAGGCAAAAAATAAGTGTTAAAATATAGTTTAGAGAAAAAAATTTAGGGGATTAAATTGAATAAAGAATCAAAGAATTTTGAATTTAAAGCTATCGACGACGAAAAAGGTTCAGTCGAAGCAGTCTTTTCCGTATTTAATAATATGGATACAGACGGAGATGTTATGGTGCCAGGCTCAATAAAGTCTGGTTTCAAAGACAATCAAGTGCCGATGGTCTTCGCTCACAAGTGGGACCAGCCAATTGGAAAAGGAGTCATCTCACAAGATGAAAACAAAGCAGTATTTAAAGGTAGCTTTTTTATGGATACCGAGGCTGGTAAGGAGGCCTATGCACTGGCTAAAGGAATGGGAGATTTACAAGAATGGTCATTCGGTTTTAGGATTGATGAATCAGAAGTAAAAGGTTTTCAATCAGCAGAAATGGAAGAAGAAATTGACGCTCGTTTTATCAAGAGTGCAACTGTGTACGAAGTATCCCCAGTACTAGTTGGCGCTAATCGTGAAACTTATACTCTCGCTATTAAATCTGGTGAAGAAGCAGTTTATGAAAACACTGAAAAAGCTCTTCCTAAAGATGTTTTTGAGACAGAGGAAGAAGCTATGAAAAGAGCACAAGAAATGGGATGTGATGGAACACACTCAATGGAAATGGATGGTAAAACATACTATATGCCATGCTCTTCTCATGAATCATATCTTGCGTCTTTACAAAAATCTCAAGAGGAACAAGAAGAAGTTAAATACGGAAAATGTTCTTATGAGACAGATGGCAAATGTGCCAAAGATGAAAAAGAAAAAAGTTTAAACTCAGTTGATATTAAATCAATTGATGAGATTTCTGATGCTGACACTGGCATGACAGGTGTTAGATTTTCAGACGAGGTGAAGGATGTGCTTGCTGCATTAGAGAGCCTCATTGTAAGAGCAACTAGCATTAGCGAGTTGCGAAAGGGAGAGGGCAGAAAGTTGTCAGATAATGCAACTTCCGCACTACGGGCCGTAAGTGAAGACTTGAACGACGCTTGGGCTGAAATCGACCAACTCATAGAGGACGTCGCCGAAGTTCCAGCCGATTCAGACGAAGAAAAGACAGAAAACCCAGCACCAGAAGCTGATGCTACTGAAACTGAAGAGATTGTTTCAGAAGTTGAAGAATCATCTACTGAGGAACAAGTAGAAGAAGCTACTGCTGAAGAGGTTGTTGTCGAAGCTGAAACTGAAGAGGAAATAGCAGAAAATGAGAATTCCGATGAATCTGAAATAGCTGAAGCTGAGGCTGAAGTTGTAGAAGAATCCGTAGAAGTGGTAGAAGATATTGATTCTGATTTATTTGAAGAGATTCAGCAAACACTTGCTGAAGCTTCAATAGCGGAAATCGACGAATAGTATAAGCAAAAATTAAGGAGACTATTCTCGTGAACGATATTAAAGAACTCAGAGAAAAAGTCGCTGCTAAAAGAGCTGAATTAAAAGAGCTTTTCGAAGCTAAAGAAGGCGGCAAGTACACATCCGAGCAAAAAGGAGAAATCCAAACTCGTAATGATGAACTTGCAGGACTTGTGGAAGAAGTAAATCTTCTTTCCGCAAAATCTTCTAACGAAAAAGCTATGAATGAAGATTCAGAGCCAGTTAGCGGTGGCTACGATGCACCACAAGAAGGTGTTAGCACAATTGGTGAAACATTTGTTAAATCAGATGCATATAAAAACTACATTGAAAAAGGTGTAGGCGGAATCGACTCAACAGTCGCTTTCAACCCAATGAGCTATAAAACACTACTTGGTGCAGGTACAACCAACAACTATCCACCAGAGGTCTTAAGACAACCTGGTGTGTTAGAAACTTCCTTAAGGGACCCAAATGCTGTTATTGGACTTTTCGACCAAATCGAAACAAACCAAAACGCATTTCAGTACCTAGAGGAATCCACATTCACTAACGCTGCTGCTGAGGCAGCTGAAGAAGGAGCTGCTGCTGAAGCTGCTCTTGATTTCACAGAGCAAACTGCTGCAATTCGTAAGATTGCTGTTTTCTTGCCAGTGACAGAAGAACTTCTTGCTGACGTTAGTGGTATCCAAGGATACGTAAACTCAAGACTATCAACAATGATGAGATTGAGATTAGATGGACAGTTACTATCTGGTGATGGTACTGCTCCAAACTTAGAAGGTATCTTAGATGCTGGTAAAACAGGCGTCAACACTGTTGATTATTCTTCATACTCTGGAGACTTAAACAGAATGGGCGCAATCTATGAAGCAATAACTGATATCAGAACTAATGCTTTCGTAGAACCAGATGCAATTGTTATGCATCCTAACGACTGGTTACAAGTTGTAACATCAGTTACAGACATTACAACAAGCGGTTCAAAGAACCCATTGTTCGTCGCTGCTGGTGGATTCAACGGTGCTGCACAAGCAACACTTTGGGGATTAAAAGTTGTTCCGACAACTGCAATCGCTGAAGGAACCGTTCTAGTCGGTAGATTTGGTGGCGGAGAAGCTGCTCACATCGTTATGAAACAAGGTATTGATATCGCTGTTTCTGACAGTCATTCTGACTTCTTTTCTAAAGGAAAAGTTGCAATCAGAGCGACAATGAGAGCTGGTTTCCCAGTTTATAAACAAGCTGCGTTTACCAAAATCACAAGCTTCTAAGTTAGAAGTTAGTTTCGTAGTGGGGGATGAAAATCCCCCATTACACAACCAAAAAGGAATTTAAATGGAATTTATTAAAGTAGAAAAAGACATCTGGAAATTACAAGATGGTTCAATCTTTGAAGGTTCAGCTAATGAGCTTCCAAAGTCTAATGCTTCTAAAATTGCCAAAGCTGGCATGGAGTATAAAAAAGAATATCTTGAAGGCCAAGGCTGGGGTGCTAAGAAAAAAGAAGCAGCTCCTAAAAAAGCTGCAGCTAAAAAAGCTCCAGAGACCAAAGCTGTAAAACCAGAAGACTTAGAAGACAAGTAGGTCATAAATGGCTCTAAGCTCAGTTTCTAATGTAGAAAAGGTTCTTGGCGTCGACTTGTCTTCAAATGATGAGACAAGCGTAACAAACATCTTTATACCAGCAGCAGATGCTGCTATAGAAAACTATGTTGGTTATTCTTTAAATTATGAAGCATCGATTAGCGAGACCATAGACGGTAATGCCGATGATTCTATATATTTAAAAAGAATACCAATAGTATCTGTAACTTCTATAGTCGAAGATGGCGTGACTCTAACAGAGGGTAATAGTGAAGATTATGTTGTTTATAAGCAATTAGGACTTATAAAAAGAACTGGTCTTCAACAATGGAGTACACAAAGGCTCCAAAACATAGTAATAACTTATGTTGCTGGTTATTCTGATTCAGAAGCAACAGCAGAAGATATCCCCGAAGATTTAAAATATATCTCTGCAAGAATCGCTGGAAGGTTATTTATATCATCAGCCTCCCTAGCAACACAACAGTCAACAGGTGAAGTATCAACTAACATTGCAGATAACACCACAGATTCTAAATTTCAAATGGTTAAGTCTGAAAGCTTAGGAGACTATAAAGCTGAGTATGAGTCCGTGTTAGACCAAATGCATCAAGAAGTGCTAAATCCAGCTGACAAACAGATTTTATCTAAATATAAAAAGCAATATTTCACATCCGCTAGTATTTTAGACTAAACTAAGATTATGGATATTGAAGTAAACAAAGCTAAAAGAAAACAATATTTTCAAGAAATTGAAATAGAAGATTTCTTAGAAGCTGTTATAGGGCAAATGAATGCTCTTAGAATGAATAAAATAAACCTTATACAAGATATGGACGATATTGTTAATGATTATCTATCCGTATGTAAAAAATACCCTATTAAGTAAAATGGCAAGGTACGATTACAAGTGTTCTAAATGCGAACATGTCTTTGAGGTACAACACTCTATACACGATGAACCAAAGGTGAAATGTGAAAAATGTAAAAAATTATGTATTAGACAGATTAGCGGTAGGGTTAATCTCTATGGAACTGTTGGCATTGACTGGAATAGCAATCCTAATGGTGCTAGTCAATCAATGAAAGACAGAGCTAGAAAAGCCGCTAACAAAAAAGTTAGATTTTAGATAGGTTATCGCAGACAGCACAGACTACTTTACCTTCTGGTACTGGTCTTCCGCAATCTAAGCAATTAAACATCATATAAAGTATATTTTAGCAGGATTTCTTCGTCTGGCATGACGTCTTTATTTATTAGTAAATAATAATATTTGCCGATTTGTATTAATTCACTATTAGGTTCATTACTGTGGTTTATAAAACCACCTAAAGGAGTTCTTATTCTCTTATCTTCAAAATCAGTGTTTTCTACGTGAGACACACCCAAGTTTGTCCCTTTAGAAATTATTTGAGTCGAGAATAGGCCTAAGCCCTCAATAGAAGAGTTTTTAACGGTCACTTCATAAGGAAGGGGCCGATAGTTATCTCTTTCCATTTTCTCTGTCTTTCAAAGATTTATACATTTCTTTACTAAGAGATTTGTATAATAATTTCTTACTTTTTCTAGAATCCTTCATCTCTCCACCTTTTTTCATAATAACTAGGATTTCCCCAACACCACTTACTTGAATTCCAATCTTTAAAAGTAACTTTACTATAAGTATCTTCTGCAAGATGTGATGCCATCTTAATATTATAGTACGGAACATACTGAACTTTTTTCGCTTGTAAGAATCTTTCATCTACACCTAGGAGTGGCCCTTCATACGGTTGCCCGTGATGAAGGATAACCCACTCGTCCCACGCAGGTAAATCATTTTTCTCTGCTATCCAATTCCATGTTGATGGAATAAACTGCATAACACCAGAATCATCATCTTCACTACGGTAGGCATTTCCCTTACCGCGACTCTCACACCAACCAATTCTTACGGCTGTGTATAAATTTTCTTTATCAAAGTGTTCAACATAATGTGGTAAATGAACCACCATAGAATATGGAACCTTATCAATACATGTTCTAATTTGGTTTATATTGTTAATTGAGGGTATACCATCCCCATTGCTAAAACTAGCTAAGAATATTAAACAACTTGTAATCATGCTTCTATGTTATGGTACTAGAAGCATTAAGTCAAGTATCTAATTTTTTAGTCGCATCAGCTAAAGCATTATCTTTAGAGTTACCTACACCGTAAGCTAGTTGCTTGTAATCAACTTTGCCTCTAGCATTAGTAACTTTTTCGAAGATATTAGCTTCATGGCTCAGCATATAGTCATTCCATTCTACGGAATACACTAAACCATCTTTTTCAAAACTTTCGTCTTGAAAAACTGGTGCAACATCATGTCTCATGTCTACCATGCTTTTATTATACCATATTTTGTTACATGATATAACAAATAAAGATAATTTATCACATAATTTGACAAACTTTATGATTTCCGTATAATGGAATTATACATTAAATAAGGAGATACAAGGAAATGACTGAAAACAACCAAATTGAAGTTGAGTATTATGTGACAAAAAACTCAACAGAACTAGAGAAATTACATCCATTTAGACCAGTTTCAAGCCAACTCTATGATAAAGGAGTTGCCTATATCGAGCGTGAGTCTCAGCAAGATATAGTTACCATTCAAGAATGGTTAAACAAACAAACGAGACTGCATAACAATAAAAGGTCTTCACAAGAAAAGAGTGAATTCCGCTTTGTGTACCGTCAAGGTACATATCTTTCAGAGGAGGAAGAATAATATGAATAAAAAATATACTTGGTCATCTAACGAAGGCCCACAATCCGCAGTAGTCGACAGACTTGCACGACAAACCTTGCAAGTTTTGAAAACAGTAGAAGAGTCTGATGTAAAGGACTTATCTGTTGCTGGGTTGAAAAGAAGCATCTTTGATGTTAAATCTTTTCAGCTTTGGTCACAAGATGTGCCAGAAATAAAAGAGCTACAGATTGGTGACACCTTTGAAGTGCCTCACTATGTGTATCGTCCTTACAGTGGCAGGAAGGCAAGCTACGATGTTTGCAATGCTGAGTTCAAAGTATTGGACAAAAAGATTCACAAAAGTGTAACTGAGGTCTTGAATGCTGATGGTACCAAGTTCAACAAGCGTAAGTATGAAAAGACTTATGTTTTACTTGAGTCAGCTAAAGATAGGCATAAAGGACCAGACACTTGGTTTGAAAGGTGCTCTAACTTCTCTGCGCGCAGAGAGAATGGTGGTTACTACTATCCACTTAAGAAAAAGAAACAGCAATGGGTTTCTCAAGAAGAGATTCTTAGAATGTTTCTTAAAGATGGTGGGTTGTGTCCACTTATACGTCGTAAGCAGAGCTGTAGATATTGCGACGCTTAATTTACAAATCTAACAATCAGAGGGGCTTGCTTGACAAGCCCTTCTTTTTACCTTAATATATAAATGATGAGAGGAGTATATGAGAGAATATACATTTAACAAAACAGACTTAATGGAAGATATCATGGTTAAGCCATGGGAAGACAATGTTTCATTAGGGAATAAATATAACATATCAAGAGAACGAGTTAGACAGATGAGAATTTTATTTCAGCTACCTTCTGTAACTGAAGCAAAAGAAGATTGGTTTAAACAAAACTTTAATATGTTTATTGAGAAAGCAAAAGATGGTAAGTTTGTGTGGAACAGTGATTTCATGTTGGAGTTTCCATTATCTGCAAAGTTAGCTAAAGACTTACTAGAGAAAAATCCACAAATGAAGAAGTCTTATTATGATGAAGGCGTAGAGATTTACAAAGACAAAGTAGAAAATCCAACTGCTAAGAAATGTTTACTCTGTAAAGAAATAATAGAAATAGAAAATTTCTATAAATCCCCTTCAGATAAAACAAAAGATGGTTATGCAAGAAGTTGTATTAGTTGCGTTAAAGAAAACGTAAGCAAGCATTATGAGATAAGAAAGCAGAAAGCAAAACTAATACCAGACTTTAAGAAATGTTCTGCAGTTCCCGAAGTAGGTGAGTTACCTAAATCAGAATTCAGAAAAATGGCTAGTGCTAATAGTGGGCTACAACCACAATGTTCTGTATTTCAAGACTTTTATATTAAGTTTAGAAAAAAGAACAGTGCGGAAGGAGCTAGAGACTTAGCACGTCAAGCGACCATCTGGTATTACGAAAAAATATGATATAATAGAAGTTCATCATGTCTATGTCACAGCCGACCCTATGGTCGGTTTTGGCATTTTATGGCGTGCTAAAATGATAATGTGCCAAACATTACAACATCATTATTAAACGAAAGCGTTACTATCCAGAGACTCTCTGGTTCTTCTGTTGATGACAGAGGATTATCAACTGCAACGTTTGCTGACGTATCAACAACACAAGCTAGAATTGTTAGAAATAATTCTGTATCAGAAGCAAGAGGCACATCTAGAGTTTCAGATAACACGGAGTTTGCAGTAATAGTACAAGGTAATGTTGATGTCACAGTTAAAGACCGCATCAAAGTTGGTTCTGATTATTATGAAATAGAATCTGTAAATGATACAAAAGATAGATTTGGAAATACTTTTTATAAAGAAATAAGAATGCAGTCTGGTTTCTAATGGCTAAATCAATCATTAAAGGTATAGTCGTAAAAGCAGTAAATGAAAGACGCATACCTATGCGAACTCTCAGAAACTTAAATGGTTCTATACCTCGTTATATGAATGTACCTAGAAACATAAATGAAATATCAAAAGTCCGAAGTTCTTTGTATACATTTTCTGTTGCAGCTGGTGACGTTACTTCTATGGTGCCAGGCAAGTTTATGCCTAAAATTAGAAACAATTCATTACAGATAGCAAGAGCACTTGGTGACTTTAACGCATTACAGAAAACTTACGCTAGAGCTATGGGACAAGATGTTGCGGGTGGTTTCGGACAAAGGTTTTTAAGAAGGTCAACTGGTAGAGCGGCGGGTTCTATTGTTAGAAGAGTGCCAGGCGATAATCCAGCATCTCGTATGCTTAGGTCAAGAATGGGTGCTCAATTTCAGAGAGGACAAAATAAACTATTTAAAACTGGAACTAAGTCCGTTCAAGTAAAAGGAAGAGCTCAAATAAACGGACCAAAAGCAAACCATTACATTGGAAATAAGTACGAAGACTTCTTATTTAAGTTTGCAACAGACTTTGCAACAGAAGTACAAAGATATACACCAATAAAAACTGGTGCATTGATTAGGTCTATAAAAGTAAGCAACAAAAATTTATCAAGTAAAGAAAATGAAATAGCAGTCACAATGGGTGATGAAACAGCATTTTATGCACCAGCAGTTGAGTATGGTAGAGGAGCTGGATATGAAGGAACCTTTCCAGCTTTAGGGAAAACAGAAAACCCTCCAAGTGGAAGTATGGCTGGAAGATTATCAAATTATAAAGGCTTTCAACCAGCAAGAGCACCTCTTCGTAAGGGTGCTATCTCTATTACAGCGAAATATAGAGGAAGACTAAAAGAAACTAGTGGAATAAAATCAACAGCAATAGCTTCTCATTTAAGAAGTAGTGTTAAAGGAGTATTCGGATAATGGCACAGAATTTACCAGACGCAGAAATCATAGCTAGAAGTTGGGCATTAAGTAAAACTTCTATAACAGACTTAGTAGGAACTAAAGTAGCAACAAGACTACCTCAAGATGCAGAGATGCCTTTTCTTGTAATAACTAGATTAGGGGGAACTCCTCAAGCAGGAGAAGCCCTTATTGATGAAGCCTTGTTACAACTTGATTGCTACGCAGGAAAGTATGCAACATCAGATACAAAAGGTCAGCCAGATTTTGCTAATGCTTATGCTTTAGCTAGTGCTGTTTATACAGAAGCTTTTGACCAATATCCAGAAATATTCGAGTCTGCAGGTGGCGTTACAGCAAAGGTAAATGGATTTACAGTTGCTAATGGTCCTCAACGCATTGACGAGCCAGAGCTCGGATTAGCACGCTATACTATAGATATAGTAATGATTTACGGAGCGAAATAATGAAAAACGTAAAGATAAATCCGATGCTTAAAGGTGTCGATTTAGCAAGAGACGAGAAACTCGATGTTTTCTTTTCCCATACTGATTGGGTAGAAGTTAACGAAGAAGAGTGGAAACGTCTTCAAGAAATGACGCACAAGTTAGGTGAAATGAAAGTTTCTCTTCTTGTCGCAGATGGTGAGGAATGGGGACAAATAAAAGAAGTAGTTTCTACTAAAGAGGTAGAGCCTATTGATGATGAGATGGAAGAAGTTATCTTTTGGGAAGAAGACGAAGTAGCAGAAGAAGAGTGACAAGCTCTTCCGTTTAAAAGTAGGAGAACATAATGGCTAAAAGTATTAGCGAGGTCATGTTAGGAACTGGTGTTTTGTACATAGGTGACGAAGCAACAGCATTCCCAGCTGACCCAACAACAGCACCATCTGGTTCTGACTGGACAGATATTGGTTATTCTGAAAGTGGTTGGACTCTTGACTATGACAAAACATTCGAAGATGTCATGGTTGCAGAAGAGATTGACCCAATTTTCACAATCAAAACTGCCCAAGAAGTTAGAATCTCTGGTGAGCTTGCTCAAGTTTCTTTAGCAAATCTAAAAGAAGCTATGGGTGGCGGAACAGTAACAACTGGAACACCATCGACTGGATTTTCAGAGTTAAAACCTCCTTCATCAGATTCTTTCTTAGAAAAGTCTTTGATGTTGAGGATTGATGCTCCAGATTCAACACTCGGCGGAACTCTTAAAAAGAGAGACGTTTTAGTTCCTAGAGCAGTCAATGTCGGAGCTTTCTCAATGACTCACGCAAAAGCACCTCAAAAAGTGTTAGTAGCAGTTGAGTACAAAGTGTTAAAGCCAGGCAGCGGCGCTCAGTTCAGCGAATTATTTAAGATAATCGACGAAGTTTAGTCGATAGATAGGAGGGCGTAATGCCGAAATTTGATTTTGACGAAGCAGTCAAAGAGAATGAGAACGAACCCTTGGAGGTAGTGCTTAATAAAAGAGAATATCTTTTACCAGCACAGTTACCAGCAAGGGTAGTTCTAACACAAATAGCACTTATGGATGAGACTGGAGGACTCGGTACTAACGATATTCCAACTTGGTTAGGTGCGCTTGTAGGTGAGGATAACTTACAACAAATGTTAGACGATGGAGCTACATGGGAACAACTAGAAGCAGTAACAACAAAACTTTTAGTATTCTACAATGTTATTCCAGAAGAACAAGAAATAGAGACTGGAGACGAAGAAGCCCCAAAATAAACATGTCCCTTAGTGACCTTGTGTACAACTGGGGGGCGGTAGAGGCAGACTTCAACAGATTCTATAACGTAAGCAATCCTTTAGAACTTACATGGCGTAAGTTCAACATTCTTTTATTTAATCTTATTTCAGAGCAATCAGCATTCTTTAGACCATTTATGGACGAAGCTAGGGAAGACGCTGAGCAACAAGCCGAATGGGATAAAGTAAAAAGAGGGGATAGGGCAGAAGTACCTCGAAGTCAAGTTTCTCTAGGAGAAGCATTAAACGATATAGGATTGTAAATGGAAAATTCAAGTGTTATAGGTAGGCTGTCGTTTCTAGCTAATGTAGTTGGAGACGGAGCAGTAGCTGGTATTCAACAAATGGCCAGAGGAACTGGTGCCGCTATGACAAAGTTGGCCTCTTCAGTTCCAGCCGCAGCCTTCGCGTCATCAGCAGCAGCAGTTGCTGGTATAGGTGCAGCTCTAATTGGTGGTACGATTGCAGCAGCACAATTCGAAGATTCTTTTGCTAATGTTAGAAAAGTTTTAGCTAGAGCTAGCGAAGAAGAATTAACAGCCATCAGAGATGCAGTCTTAGACCTCTCTACACAAATTCCAGTCGCAGCTGGACAACTTGCACAACTTGGTTCTATTGCTGGACAGTTAGGTGTAGGTGTTTCAGACATTCCAGCATTTATAGATACAGTAGCTAAATTAGGTGTAGCTACAAACATGTCAGCAGAACAAGCTGCTTTTTCAATTGCACGACTCGCTAATGTAACGGGTATTGGAGCTGAAAATGCAGACCAACTTGCTAACGTTCTAGTTAGATTAGGTAACAATACAGCAGCAACAGAATCAGAGATTGTATTACTTGCAACAAGATTCGGTGCTGTTGGTAAAATTGCTGGATTAAGTGCAGATGAAACATTAGCTTTCTCAGCATCAGTAAGAGCAACTGGTACAGAGGCCCAAGCTGGTGCCACAGCATTACAGAAATTCTTTTTAGCATTACAACAAGCAGCTGCTCAAGGTGGTTCTAAATTAAATGCTTTTGCTAATGCTGTTGGAATGACAGGTGATGAATTTAGAAAACTTGCAGAAGAAGATATATCTAATGCTGCAGCTACATTCGTAGAAGGTCTAGATAGAATAGGTTCTTCTGGTGGAAATGTTCAGCAAGTATTACAAGATGTAGGATTAGGTTCTGTTCGTGTTTCTAAAGTTATGCTTTCTTTATCTTCAGACACTGAAGAACTAAGAAGCAACTTAGGTTTAGCTAACGATGAAATGGAAAGACAGTCTGCTTTAAATAACGAAGCAGAAAAACGTTTCGGAACTCTACTCAATCAAATGACAAGATTTAGAAATGTAATCAAAGCAGTAATGATTGACATTGGTGAAGGAATGGTTCCAGTACTCGCTAAATTTGTTGGTAACTTAGCTGATGCAATTGCAGGAGTTAGAGAATTCTCTGATGTTTTAGACACGGATAGTTTTTTGAGAGCAGGAAAAGCTTTAGGATTACTTACTGTAGCTTTAGGTGCTAGTAAAATACCAGCTATTGTAGTAGCTTTTAAAACGCTAGCTACAGCAATTTCACTTGTTGGAACATCTAGCCTAGTAGCTAGTAATGCAGTCAAACTTCTTTTTGTTGCTTTTAAACCTTTACTAATTGGTGGGGCAATATTTATGGCAATAGCTGGAATAGTTAAAATGTTTAGCAATATGGCAAATAAAATTGCTGGAGCAAAAAGAAACTTAGAAGATTTTAAAAATGTAATGGAAGATATCCCGATGGGAGATTTCGGAGAAGATTTTGGTGAGGCAGTAACTCAAGGGTTATTTGAAAACTTGGAAGAAGACACACAAGAGGCATTACTGAAAGCATTTGGTTCTAAGACTCAAAATGTTTTAAAAGAAATTTTGAAAAATACATCAGAAAATATAGGAAAAACAATTGAAGATACATTTTCTATGATGCAAAAAAATACTTTAATACTTACATCTGCAGGAACTGGCTCCGATGCAGCTATGCAAGCCTTAAGAGAAAGAGTAAATGCTATGAAAGAAAATCTTAAAGTTGTAGAAGATACATTTGGAGAAGAATCACAAATAGCACAAGCTATTTCGGAATCTATTAGATTATCTGTAATAAGGTTAGAACAAGGTAGATTATTAACCGATATTGAGTCAAGACAATTAGATAGAGCAAATGCTCAAATAGATGTATTTCAAGAATTGTTAAATTTACAAACTGCAAATCTTAAAATTAAAAACGACCAAATAGATGCGCTGCTTAAAGAAGAATTAGCAAATGCTCGTTTTGGAGGTAATGTTCAAGCAATTCTAGAAAATGAAGAAGATAGATTAAGATTAATAAAACAGTTTGTGCCATTCAATGAAGAATTAGCAAGCTTAACTGGATATATAGCAGATGATACAGAAGATATTTTAGATAATACAAATGCTTTTGCTAATGTACTTCAAAATGCTAATGACTTTGCGGCAGCATTAAATAACCAACTTAAACCACTTGAAAATTTACAAGACTTAGAAGAGGCTAAAGATGCTCTTTCAGATGCAAGAAGAGACCAAGTTGCTCTCAATAAAGAAGAAGTTGAACTCAATGAGGAACTTACATCTTTAGAAAGAGAAATGCAAGACCTTTTAAAAAACGGTAAGTTTTTAGCTGAAGATATTATATCCATTAAAGAAGAAGAATTAGAACTAGCTGAGCTTATAGCTTTAGCAAACGGTGAAATAGAATTAAGTGCTCAAGAGCAACTCAAATTAGCTAAGGAAGAAAGAGAATTAGAAAGACTTAAAAGAGCACAAGAGCAGGGTTCTCTTTTCAAGGGAGACCTACAAATTGCCGCTAAAAAAGAAGAAATTGCAGCTATCAAAACACGTGGTACTACTGAAGAAATGGTTTCTAAAAAAGAAGAAGAGCTTGCAAAATCAAAAGCAGATGCTCAAATTAATGCTAACGAGAGAATTATTGAAATTCAAGAAGAGCAAGAAAAAGTTGTAGAAAGGCTCGTTGATTTAGAAGAAGAGAGAGAAGATGCTGCTAGAGCGGTAGAAAAAGCACAAATAGATATTCTTAAAAAAACTAACGATACAATTATAGCTTTTGCTGACCTTAATAACGAAAGCACAGAAGAACTTAGACAACTAGCCGAGGCTTTAGGTATGCCAGAAGCAGTTATTGATAGTATAATATCTAAAATATTAATTGCTAAAGACTCGATAGCATCATTATCTGTATTTACTCCTACACCATCGGACCCTTCTGATTTTAGGTTGTATAATTTAGCAAATAGTATGAGGCCAAAATCTAAACATAGCGGTGGTCCAGTAAGATTTGGGGAATCCTCATTTGTTGGAGAAACTGGTCCAGAGTTGATAAAACCAATGCCAAATGGAGTAATGGTCAAGCCAATGACTGGTGGAGGTGTTAGAGGCGGCGTTACACAGAATGTAAGTTTAAATATTACAGGACTTCCTACTGACCCAATTGCCGCTAGAAAAATTGCACAAAATATTCAAAGAGAACTTAACAAGCTTAAAGGTGATGGAAGGAGCGGAATAGTACGATGAGCTCACGAAATTTAAAAAGAGTTATTTATGGTAGAATGTTAAAAGGGGAAGATATAAATTTTCTTATTGCTCCTTTAACCCCAAAACTTAAATATGAAGTTCTTGTTTATATCGAAAAGAAAGAAAATGATAGATAACAAAGAAAAAAATTACTTAAAAGCTTGTAAATCAGACTGGAATTGTGGCGAGTATTTTTATGGTCCAAAGTATAGATACTGTAAACAATGTAGAGATAAGGAGATGTGCTAATGGCTAATACATTTACAATAGGTAGATTAAGTTTTACTTCTCCTAGAGCATTAGCAGAGTCTTCTATGCCAGCTGATGGTAAAAACTCTTTAGAAAGAAATATTTCTATTAACGGAACTTTAGTTGCTGATTCTTTAGCTGATGCTAAAAATATAAGAGATGAACTTATTTCTTTAAGTAACTCAAACTTAATAGTCCCTTTTACTTATGAAGGAGACTCAACTTATGGAGGTTATTGCCAAGTAGATTCTGCAGATGTAAATACACAGCATCTCTTTGGCAAGGGCCTTTTTAAATACAGCCTAAACCTTAGAATTAAAGGTAGAGCTGGTGAAACAAGTTTTGAATCAAATCTAACTGGTAGCTTGTTGACTAATGCTCATAGCTATACTTCTTCCAATACCTACGGACCATTACATGCTTTACCAGTAAATGCTTATAATTACGCACACAGTCAAACTCCTACTACTCACTCTAGGTCAACTAAAGATGGGACTGTTTATTTATTTACTGACCAAAGTCTTAGAAGTTCTGAAGCAAACTGGCAAGTAGCTCCAGAAAATTACTATAAAGGTGGATGTAAAATAACAATAGATAATTATGTCAAGAATGGATACCTAACAAAAGACAATCCTAATGCTGTAGTTATTGATAACGGATTAGTACAAGTTACTTCTGGTAGTGTAACTAATGAATCAAGACTAAATTTAAAGTTTTACGACAATGGTGAATTTGTATCTGCAAGAGAGGTTTCCTTTTCAATGGGTTCTAGTTTAACAGAGTGGAACAAGTGGCAATCAGTCCAGATATTGAGAAATGATGCAGAAGAGGCTTCTATAAGACTTGTTACTTATTCAGAAGCTGCTGGTGATGGAAGATTAACAGTAGACCTTACCATGAGAAGAGGTATGCATCACGTATCTTTTGTAGCTACTCAAAGTGGTACTGCAAATCGTTCAGCAACTTCTAGAATCAATGTTAAGTTACAAGATATTAACACGGTTACTACTAACTCTAAAGGATTTACTGAAAGTTCACTTGATTCAGATGGACAAAAGTTTTTTGTTAAATCACCACAAGGAATTACTGCCAGTGCTAGTAATAGAACTATGCACATAGCTTCTGCTCAATTCAAAGGTATCTTAGGATATATTTATGGTTCAGATGCTTTTAACGGCGAAGATGCAATATTCGAACAATACATGGAGTCAACTTACGAACAAGTGAGATTAGTGAGGAGCTAATGGCCGTAACAGAAAGGTTGATGGGCGCTGGCAACTTTGGAGTATCTTTCCTTCAAGACCAAACACCATCAGAAATAATAGACGCAATTCAAGAATGGGGCCATATTGTTATAACCCCACAGGAAATGAATCCAGATTTATACGATGATAGCGCTATGCTCGCTTCTGCACGATATACAGGAATTGTTTTAAGTAAGTCATTAGAAGAAGGGGTTGTACAAGTTTCTGGTAAAGGATTGCAACTTTATCTTGGTGATGACCGTGGTAAAGGCATGGTAATTGCTGAAAACAAAAATCTTGGAAAAGCAAGAACATACACAAACCTTTCACTATCCAGTGTTCTTTTTCAATCTTCTACTCCTTATGGAATTATGCGTAATGAAGCTGGTAATTTACAGGCAATTACTCAAGGTACTATCTATGATGGTTCTTCAACCTATAGTGGTACACATTTTGTTGAAACCTCTCTACATGCTTTAAAACATATTTGTGAAGATTTAGGTTATGAATTTAGAGTAAATCAAGATGCAACAGTAGACGCAGGACCAGCTGCTAACTTATTTACTGGTGTTAATTCAGACCCAACAACTGTTGTTGTAAAAACTGGTTATGGAGATGACCCAACTTATCAAGGTCTAAGCCCTACAGGAGCTAGAACAGAGTTTGATGCTGCAGATTATGTAACAAAGGTTGATTTCATAGCTGAGATAGGTGCTTTTAATGACCCTACAGACTTTGAAGGAGAAGCTTCTAAAACTTCTGGAGAAATACCTTACTATGATATTCACGGTAATAAACTTTCAAGAACAGGCCTAGTTTCTGTTCCAGACATGGATAGTGATAAACTTGATGAGCAAGCTGGACTTATGCTTACTGAATTATCCAAAATTAAAAAAGTTCTAAACCTTGACCTTGAACAGTATGAAGTAACTGGAGACTTAAAAGTTGGTGACTTCATTTTTGCATTCGACCCATTCATAGGATTTGCAGACAATGCAACAGATGCTGCTGCAGAATCAAGAAGCATGCATGAAATTAGTTTTAGAGGCCAACAAATAAACCCAATTAAGGTTCGTGTTGTAGGATTAAGTTTTCCTATATCAACAGGAATGGGTGTTTACTACAGAAAATTTGATGGAACAAATGTAACTTATACAGATTTAACACCATATGTATCTTTTGAGAGCGGAGATACACAAGTTGAATTAGGTGACGTTCTAAGAGATGTATCGGATGACTTACGATTTAATGAGTATTCGATAGCTGCTAGAACAGCATCAGCTAAGTCTATACCAGACCTACCAAGTACTCCTACTTTGCAATCTGGTACTTACCAAGATGGTACAGGTGAATCCAAAGGATTTGTCCGTATTGTCTTTTCGAAACCATCCAACATTGATGGCTCAAATATAGTTGACGGAAGTCACTATAGAGTCAGATATCGTATATCGGATGGATTATCCACAAGTGGCGGCACCTCGGCGAATGAATATACCTTTAAGGATTTTCCTTTTACGGGGTCTTCCACTGAAAGCTTGGTCATATCAGACCTAACAGTTGGTAAATCTTATAGAGTTGGTGTAGCAACAGTAGATACATCTGGTTTTAGAAAGAAAGATGATTATACAGCCACTGGTGTTGATATTTATACAGATACACC
>ERZ1046740.680-NODE-680-length-27481-cov-13.294137_pt1 | contig 27481 bp, 62 predicted proteins | sample MGYA00383093_ERZ1046740 | MGnify/ENA primary metagenome ERZ1046740 (study PRJEB29581, sample SAMEA5548363) | metagenome | biome: marine; feature: coastal; material: water | depth 25 m | study: Short-term variability in the microbial, nano- and picoplankton... | reverse complement strand
TCAACAATAACAATATCGTTTGTGCCAGAACGCATCATAACATTACCAGCGTGAACATCGAAAGCTTTAAAATCGCGACTGGCAAATTTTTTCATTGCCTTGCGAACAAGTGAGATTTCTGGAAATTCGTTTTCTAATTCATCTTCCTGATCTTTTCCATAAAATGTGTCCATGCCTCGAAGGGGAGATTTCTCAGGAAGCGGTCGTCCCTCAGCGCCCGATACTAGTGGTTTTGAATAAGCTTTTTCATAAGACATTTGCAGGCTTTTCAGCATATGCTTTCTGTATGATTCTATTATTTCCCTATGGTTTTCGCTCTTGGCGTGGTTTACCATCTCCATATAAGTTATTTTTATGTAAAGAGACATTAATCTCTTGCCTTCCTTGCTCATTGCAAGCTTCTTTCGAGGAGGGCTGTCTATAATATTTCTTTTCTTTCCGGTAAAGAATTTCTCTAAGATTTTTTTCTCTGCTGCTTTTTTTGCCTTACGAGTTAAAAAATCTTCTTCTATTTGTGACATCAAATTCCAGGCAATGTTTAAAAGAGAAGAGACTAAATGAGGATTCTTCATAAGGCGTTTGTCTCTTAGGATTCTAGCTCTTTTGTTTCTCTTAGAATCCCCTACAGTGGCAAAGAGAGTTCTTAAAACTTCAGGTGGCAATTGTTCTAGTTCTTCCATAACAATGAAACCAGTTTTCTCTTTTATGCCGTTCATATCTTCACCTTCAACCGGAATATCTTCCATAGAGGCTTCGTAGACAACAGGTAGGTACTTTTTATATTCCCCAAGAGAATTGTAGTTGTCTTTTACGAATTTGTAATTTTCTACTTCTCTCTCAGCAGAAGCACCACCACCTTGACTAGCAGCAATGGTTTTAATAGCAACAGATTGTCCAGTCTTTTTATTTGTTGCCTTATACACTTTTCCGTCTGCGCCTGCCCCAAGTAGTTCATCTAGATAAAACCCCTTGTTTAACAAAAAGAGATCGAGACCTGATAAATTTTTAGATGTTTTGTCGGCTGGCTCATTAACGTCAGCACTCGACTTTCTACCAACTCTACTTTGTTCGGGCTGCTGTTCTGGATCTTCAATAGTTGCCTTGCCAAGATCAAAGGTATTTTCCGCCACCTCTGTGAGAAATTGATTCCAAAATTTTTGATACATTATTTACGCCCCAGTATAAGAAAATACAATAAAAAACAAGCAACATTAAATAGTGCTAATAGTTGTAATTGTAGATAATCAGACCAGCAGGCAAATAAGAACAGACCAATGTTTATCAAAACACATGTCAGAGACATGGAATCGACAAAACTATTGGTCTGCTTCATTGCGAGAACCCTCTATTAATAAATAGAGAGCTACTCGTCTATGTTTGAGATTATGTCTATTTCACTAGGAGAAAACCATCGTATACTGCTCGACTTCATTAGGTAAACTTCTACAAATAAAATTCCAGATGTTTCCTTCGGGCAATTAATTACAACACCGAGGTCACCAACTTCGGCATTCCCACTAAGAGTGTTTATGGTTGTTTTCTCAACAACCCTGATTAGATCTCCAATCTTGTGTGCTAGATGCCAGCCGTGTCGATCCACGCGATAGCCTCCTTTCTGGTATCAAACTTTTCTGATAGCAAACCAAGGAATTTGTGAGTCGCGCCTTGAGCGATGCACCAAGCCCATTTCCATTCGGTTTCTTCGTTGGACATAAGGCAAGTTGAGATATTACCAATTGCAATGCCTGGATAGGTCTCTACAGCAATCTTTGATAGGATGCGATTGCGCTTCTTGGCAAGAACATCATCAGCACTCATTGTGCCGCCCTCTGGGCGCTCCTGTGGCTCGGTTGTGTCCAGTACAATCCACTTGGATTTCTTTAGCTTTGTTCCGAGGGTTGGTAAGATATTATGAAAAAAGTGCTGAGACTCTTCAGCTTCAAAAGTAGTATATGGGCTTTTCGCTCGCTTTCCGTTTGCGAACACCTTGTAAACATTCCAGTTAGGCATTTTACTCTCCGTGTTTAATGCTGTTGATTTCTATCAAGCCTATTGTAACCGACATCTTTAATCCTTCTTCCTCGATGAATTCTACGTTATTGTATTCTGTGCTTTCATCTTCTGAAAACCAAGTAATCCACCAAATGTAGATGTCATCCTCTATGATGTCGATTCTTCTCTCACGCTTTCTGAGGAATCCTCGCGACTTTGTGCGGATATCATAAATCATATCTCCCACATGTAATATAACATGTGAGGCAGCACTGCGCAAGTCGTCAGGGTTGATCATCGCCCTTTATTTCCCAGACGCCACCATCCAGTAAACCTAACACAGCTTCCTCAATAAAAGGCATGTGACGATTATAAGAGTCTGTGGCTGGACCTGTCCAAGTTATTTCCCAAATCCAAAGGGACGCTTGATCTTCAACGTACTCAAACAGATCGACTCTTTTGATTAATAATGCAAGATCTCCAGTTTGAATATCTCGAATTAAAGTCCCAACCTTCAGATCTTCAGTGCTGTGCTTCTTCAGTGGCATTACTGTAATTAGTTTTACCATCATTGATTAGCAGCCAATCTTCGTGCGAGTTTATGCACGCAGCCGCAAATTCACGCATTTTATCAACATCGATCTCAGAAGTAGCCTTTAACACGCACACACTTCCAGGCAAATAAATTGCCTTTCCAGATGAAACAATTGACTCTACGTGGACTCTCTCTACTTCTGTATTGATTGAGTCGAGTTTATAGTGAAGCGAAAACGCAGTCAAACAGGCACTCACCATAAACAGCCCAATAATAATTTTGTCTTTCATTTTGTTCTCCTATTGAACTACTTCGATTAGTTTTGATTGCACAGAACACATTCTTCTGATTTTAAACCAATAGACAACGACTTCTTTTTCATCAATCTTGGTTATAACCCCGAAATCTCCATCAGAGAGTCCAAAAGAATATAACCAAATTGGGTAACGTGTCTTAAGCCTAACTAGATCACCTTCATTCATAACACCCTGTATTGACCAAAATTATGTATGGTTAGCCACCTCAAGTTCATTGTGTTGAAACAATGAATTTGCATAAAACCAGTTTGATTGTCAACCCCAATAACTAGTCCACAAAGTTTGGTTTTAGTATATAGCACCCAGTCGCCAACCTTGGCTTGGGTGTGTTGCTCAGCGAGATGGTCGGTGTGTTCTTTGCTCACACCCATAATATAACATCAGACCTTGATGCGGTCAATGATGTAGGGGTGCTCTAGTGACAGATCCTTGTAAAGCTTCTTGACGATTTTCTTGACGACATCGCCTATCTGCTCCTTCGTGTCTCTCGACTTGAGCGCCTTCTGGATCTCTTTTTCGATCATCTTCTTGATTTCAGATTTATCTTCAGAAGATAGCTTCTCAACAATCAACTTCACGCCACGAACACGCTGCTCTGTGAAATAGTCCTTAGAAGCAGTCGCTTCAGGATCAAAACGCCCAAGAATGTATTGGACAGCCTTTTCCTTCGAGAAGTCTGAAGAAAGATAAAGCATAATTGAATCATAAAGGTTATTGAACTTGCCTGTAGGCATCTGAATAACATTATTCATAACCCACCAAGTAGCAAGATCAGAGAATCTCGGATCCTGATAAGGCTTCATCTCTTTTGGCTTAACAACCTTGGGACCACGAGGACCCTTGGGTCCTTTGACCTTCGGCTCTTTGGGGGGAGTAGGGAAGTAGCCAAATTGGCTACCCTTCTTGCCTCTAGAAGTAATGCTTCTGACGCCTTGTCCTTTCTCTGTTACATAACGACCAGCCTCTTCAAAGCCCTGCTCATCGATAGTAGAGATGATAGTGCCGAGCCAGTCCTGTTCTTCAAGCTGCTTTAATGCTCGAAGGTCTTCCTTGATTGCGGCGACATTCTTTATGGAATCTCTAATCTGGTTGTAAGCAAACTGAGTTGTAACACCGAGGTCAGACTGACCTGTCTGCTTAACCTGCGAGGCAACCCAGATAAGAGCCTGTAGCTCGTGGGGGAGAAGACCGAGTTTCTTTGCCTCTGAAGCTACAAGACGAGCCATGTAGCGATAAGAAACAACATTACCCATCATCTTGCCTTTAATCTTTTCCCATTCTTTCGATGTAGACGCTTTTCTCAACGATGGGTAAAAAGCATCAATCATCCAAGTGTCGATAGTAGAGTTCCACTCGTACATATCGTTGTGGGTCATCTCACCACCCTCTCCACGAGAACCAGCAAGTTCAGGAGCAATCAAGTTGAGTGTGAAATTGGGAACCTTGTGAGCATTGGTAAACCCTCTTGGATCGCCCGCTGTGCGCTTCTCAGCGCCTGGAAAAGTCTCAAGATACTCTTTTAGTTCCTGCTCTTTTCCATCGCTCACATCCTTTTGTATGGCTTTATACATAAAGACAGCTTCGGCGAGATTGAGAGCAAACTTGGCTCTTGGAGAATAGGTCGCAATAAGCAATCCAAGCAGCGTAGCGTCTTGGTCGTTTCCTGTTTCCTTGTCCAATAGTCCACGAATGCTGTGATACCAATCTCTTGCTTCTGTGTAAAGACCATCGATTTCTTGAGTGTCTACCACAAGTTGTCTAAATGATTCAAGAACCTCTTCTGGGACAGGAATAACAATTCCTTCTTCTTCAAAATCGGCAGCAGACATGGTTCCGAGACCCTTTTCGAGTCCTCGAACTGCTTTTGGACCTCGCTTGGCTACATCGCCTTCGGGTCCGTAATACTGACGACGAAGGTTTAGTTGCTCTGGTGAGGCACTGCGTAATTGAGAAACTGTAATACCGAGAGCTTCGGCTTCCGCCTGCTCTTCTTCTGTCGCATCATCAACATCTTCGGCGACCATACGCATTTCTGGCTCTGCGAAAGAGCCTTCTAGCTGCGGAATCTCGCCTTCTGCGCCAAGAACCTTCTTAGCGGTGTTGACTATCTTAGCGATAGAGGAGTTTACGGCATCAAGTTCTGCGGCACTGAAGGAGAACTCTTTGTCTCCTCCTTGCTGCTGAGAGCCGGGAAAAGGAATCACTTCCGCTTCCTCGTTCACAAACTTGCGCCAGTTTTCAATTAGCAGCTTCACTTCACATGCCTCTCAACATCTGTAGAACTACTTCACCTATTCTGCCTCCTCTGCCCTCGCCGTGTCTATCGTTGAAATCCATAGACTTATAAGCCTTCATCATAGCGTCAGTAAGTATCTGGTCGATCTCTTCTGCTGTTCTGTTTTCAAAATCAAGAGCAGCCCTGAGTTCTTCTACGGGGATTCCATAAAACTCAGCAGCACCATCTATCCGGTAATTCTTTCCGGTCATTTCACCACCAAATGATTGAACTGGCATGTTTGCAGAGGGATCGAACTCACCCTGCATATCGTCCATAGCCTCTCTAATCATCTGCTTTAGTCTTCCTTTAGTGATCTTCATGATAATAACTCCTTTTTAGTAATAATCATCTTGGGCACTTGCCTTCTTTTGTGCTCTTGATTGCGTCATCACCGATGTCGTGCTTCTTTTTGATCTTTCTCTCGGCAACTCCACCTGCATCAGCGTAAACACGCTCGTGGTGCATCTCGCCGTCTTTTTCAAAGCCAACGCACCAAGCCTTCTCAACGCCTTCTATGACATTTTCAAGCTCTTCCTTAATAATCTGTTTTAGTCTAGTCTTTGTGATTTTCATTATTGTTTATCCTATTCTTTTTGGGCTAGAGAGCCCTCGGGGCGGTGACCAGTACCATCAATAACTGGTCCGGTGCTGGTGTGTCGTGATTTGTGAGCGCCGTGTGCTGACAGATAATCATCTCTCTCATCATCTGACATTGATGCGGCAGCGTCGGAAACGATAGATAGCCCTTCGGCAGAAAGAATTGCTTCCAATTCTTCTACGGAAACGCCCATCTTCTCTGCTACACGCATCATAGGATCGGCATCCATTTCTTGAATAACTGCACCAAGCTCCTCTTTAATAATCTGCTTTAGTCTTGCTTTAGTAATCTTCATAGTAGTAATCATCCTCTTCATAATTAAGTAGATCGGTCGCTAACTGAATGTCTGTTGCTTTTGGTGTGAGAGTCCAAGCACGACCATCTGGATACGCACCATAAATAGTATCGTAGGGAGTTCCTGCCAACTCTGGGTCTGTAAAGAATTCAACCTCTTTTGGTAACTGGTTCATCGGAATCCGCACTAGCAGCAGGTTCTCGTTGATTCCTTTCTCCTTGTCTTCAGCAGAAAAGTCACCAACGATTGCCTCAACCTCTTGTGTGTCAGACATCATAGCGCCCGCAGCGTCGTTCTGAGAACTAAAGAAATAAATTCTATGCTCTACATCGCCATCAGAATTCTTGTATATTATACCATCATCTGCGGACCTGTCACTAGATTTTATTACACCAGTGCCGTTTCTAAACATTTCAAGGTTGTCTCCATAGGAGGCATAGCGTTTTGTAATGCGATAAAGGTCAGAACCTACATCATCTATGGTGCCAATGTATTCGCCTTGTTCTTCGGTCAAGAACTTTCGCCAATTTTCAATTATGAGTTCCAATCTTTCTCTCCTGCATCACGCGAAAACACAGATGCGTCAATGATCTTGAGAGTGTGTGTTTTCATATCAATTCCAATATTGCCCTCCCGAATATCTGCCCAATCTACACCATATCGTTTCATGGACTTGGATAGTTGTACAAACCAAGGCTCGTTAGCCAAGCCAAATTCTTTAATCTTATTTATTTTCTCCAACTCCTCTTCGCGCATATTAAGAGCGAAGTGTTGGTGTGGAAGGATACGAGCCGCACCCATCACGATGTATCGCAACATAGCAAAAGGCTTGGTGTCCATACTTGGACTACCATCTTCTAGCGAGAGCAAATCATAAGCAAACTGGTATAGTTTGGGCATCGTAGCAATCATCGCTTCTTCTAGCAGTTCCTCGTTTCTGCTATCAATAGGTTGAACTCTCTCCAAGACTATCCAGTTATAATTGGGATCGTGGGCAAATACTCTTGGGAATACATCAGGGTATTCATCACCAAGCAGCTTTTCAACCTTATTCATGTAAGAATCGCTCACCCCCCACATCAAGATCTTTACAACAAAGTCTTTGTCGGATTCTGGAACAACTACGGTTCTAAACGACCCAGAGCCTACACGACCACCCTTATCTTGTTGGTCTTCAATAAACTTTTTCGGGTCATCTCGTAATTGTTGGAGCCAAGGGAAATAATCGCCTTCGCCTTCGGTGAGGAATCGCTTCCAGTTTTCAATTAGTAGTTTCATAAATGCTCTCCTCACCTAACTAGTGCGCGCCACGAGACAAAACGCCAAAATTTTTGTTCTTTTTCTCGCGCTAAAAGTTTCCACCACATAAACCGCGAGAAACCGCACCACTAGCACATAGTTAGGAAATTGAGGACAATTGAAGGTTTTTGCCCCCAAGTCAGCACACCTAAACTATTTTTTCAAGCACTACAACCGCACTACAGCCGCTCTAATGGGCAATGTCTAGCCACTATCCCAGCCTCACCAAGCAATTCAACGCTCAACTCGTAATCATACTCACGAGCATACACAACTTCGTTGATTCCAGCATTGATAATCGCCTTTGCACACATAGTGCAGGGAGAATGTGTGACATACATCACCTTCCGCTTGTGATTGTGGTAGTCCATCTTCAGCAGAGCATTCACTTCAGCATGAATTAAGCCAGATTTGCCCCTCTCTTCAGAATCGCGACAGTTTGGTCCACCCGCAAAGTTGCCATTATAGCCCAAAGCCAACACAGATGTGTTATCGGCACTAACAATAATCGCGCCAACTTTATAATTTGGGTCATATGACCGTCTCGCGATGGAATGTGCCATCTCCATCCAGATTTCGTCCCATGAGGGACGACTATTCGATGAATTTTTACTTGATGTAGACAAAATCACCGCCAATATCGTCGGAGTAGCAGTCAAGATCCATCAAATTTGCCTCTATACGCCACAATCCACTATCATAGCCGAACAATTCTAGCGTGTGAAACTGATCTCCATCGTAAATGTTGAATTCGATTGATGACCATTCTCTATCATCAGTCGTCTCTGCAATCACTAATGCCGAATACTGGGATTCTACGTGGTCACATAGCCACCATTCCTGTGAATCCTCCCCAGTGTCAATCGACTCGGCGCCTTTCGCGCACGCAAATAGGGCAATAATAGGCAGCAGTGCTGCGACAGGGTTGGTCATCTTTACTCTCCAGTGTTGGGTTACTATAATATAACCTATTGCCACGACTCAGGCAACTCTGCCGGCAAGATTTCGAACGCATTCTCTACATCGATGAACTTTTCCTTGAACCAGTAGATTTCATAGTCGCCTTCCGGCAGGATGTTCATCACCAACCCAAATCCATACAACCTAAACTCGTCGTATGCCAAACAAACTAAATCCCCGACCTCATAATGAAGCGGGGATGATGGGCTTTTGTGCATATTCTTAAATAGTGTGTTTGTTCTCGGTTGTAAATGTGGGAAATTTTTTACCGGAGTTTTTATCTGGAAGATGAAATCTTGTCTAGGTGGCTGGAATTTGCAAGTCTTTGCTCATTTCCTTGCTTTAGGGTCACAAGCTCTCCGAACATCTCATCTATCTCCACGTTTATCACTAGAAAAACGCCTTTGTCGCGTTGTCCTTCGACGTTCTCTTTGTATTTTACAAGGTCTCCTATTTGTATATTTGGCATTTTTAGTCCTGGGTTTTTTTGGGGTAGGTGTTAGTATCTGGGAAATTTTTGGCGGCTATCTTGCGCGTACCTCGCCCGCCAGGATGCAGACACGCATAGGTAGGGACTTACCCTCCGGGGGGGGAGGGGGGGGAGCCCCCCTGTGCAAGCTAACGATCCCACAAACACTTGCACGCAATGGCGCGACCACCGGAGCGAACTTCGGCGAAGTGCAGGGCGTCGTGGTTGTTGAGGGCGAACACACGCTCGACACGCTCGCACTTCGCCCACACTGGCGGCGCACCACGACGACCGATGTTCTTGCGGAATGCGATGGTAACGTCGAAAGGCTTCATGGATTCTCTCTGTTCTGTTGGTTTATCTTCAACCTATGCCGGGGGGCAATTGAATGCCCACCAGCACAGCACTCTCAGAATCAACGGGATTGGAACATGGCTGCGTGGAACCCCACCGCGTCCCAGCAGTCGGTGTACGACGCCGTCGTCATCGGGTGTGCGCTGGGGGCGTCCTCGGTGGAGCCGCTGATCGCACGCCGGGTCGGCAGGTCCCTGGCGCTGGTCCGGGACACGTCCCAGAAGTTGAAGAGCACGGGCTGCCCGGACGCTGCCAGCAGCTTGCAGGCGGCGAGGACCGCCGCTGTGGGGGTGCCTTCGACGCAGACATTGGTGAAGCCGATCTTCTGGATGACGGTCATGGCGTCAGGCGTGGCAGGCATGGATTCTCCGGGGATTGTTCTTGTTCTTGTGTTCTGCGGTGTTCAGTTGACGAACTCAAAGGAAACGATGCGGCGAGCGTCGTCCCGACCGAACTCATCGTCGAGCGCCGCGTGGAGCGTGTCGTGGACGCCGACGCCCTCAAGGGGGAGGATGAGCACCCGGAGCGTGGCGGACTGGTTCTCGAAGCCGGTGGACTGGAAGATGATGCGGGCGGTGCGGAACATGGGCTCTCCAAGGAGGATGCGCGAGGGTTCTTCCCCTCACACCTATAATGTAACCCGCGAGGGGCGTTCTGTCCACCCTCGCGGGTGCGTTAGGACATCTGGTGACAAGTTTATCTTTCACCTATGCCGATGGGCAATTGAATGCCCACCAGCACGGCACTCTCAAAACTGGTCAGATCCGGCTGGGGTCCAGAAGGTCCTGCGTCCGCTCCCACCAGCACGAGGGGGTCATGTCCCAAACGCCCACCACGGTGGAGCCGTCGAAGATCATCACCCATTCGCGCCCCTGGTCCTCGAAGAAGATGGACTCAGACGGGTGATCGACCTTGGTGATCACGCAGTTCGGGTGGCGGGTCAGCAGGGTGTTAAGGCAGTCGATCTTCATGCTGGATATCCGTGGCTGGAATTTCGCGAGGACTGAGAGCGTCCCCACACCTATAATGTAACCCGGCAAGTGCTTGTTGTCAAGGCGCTGCTGGTCGATAATGTGGACGATTTCTGTCCTTGACAGTTTGTGGCTGCGATGCGATCTGATCACCAGCCACATCGCAGCCATTTCTAACATAGGTCAATGAAACATAAAACCAAACAATCTATCAAAGTCAAAGAGCAATAGGGAACCTTCACAACTTAGCACACCATCAGCCACTTCTGGAGCGGGCGCGCTGAGACTCTGCGATAGAACCAATAACATTGGTGACCACAAGACCCGCAAAGGCACTCACACCATAGGCAAACCAACTATCAGGCTGAAAGAGATTGAGTGCTGTCCCTGCCTTGTAGGACAACCAACCAAAGAGAGCAATCATACCTACGTGCATTGCTACTTGGAACATGAACACTACTACTCTGGTATAGATGTCTTCCCTATTCATTCTATGTCTCTCCCCTCTATGTGTTCTATAGGTTGTTCACTATTATCTTTTGTTCAGTTCTCGGAGGGACGGGACTCCCTGGGACCGTCGAGGTGGTTGACCTCAAACTCAGCGGTGGTGTCAAGCACCTCGTCCATGGTGAGGCACTCAACCTCACAGGGGAAGCCCGTGGGCGGGTTGTCCTTCACCACCCAACGCTCAGCCAGGAGATCGCCCTCGCCGTCGCGGAGGGCATGGTGCTCGACCAGCCACGCCTGGGTGCGGTGTCGGGTGATCGTGGTCACGGTGGTGGGGTTCTCGTAGAGATAGAAGAAAGCATAGTTCAGCACTGTCTGTGTCCTGGGTTTGGGTCTGGGTTTGCTATTCTCGAAGGGGAGCGCGGGGGATCCATCTCAGCCGATCCCCGCCCAATTATAGCCGTCGCTATGGGCACCTCATTACTCATGTTGTGTCGCGCTTGTAAAGGTAACGAGAGGCGGGAGTCGAACCCGCAGAGATGGTGCCTACTTGTCGCTCCTGCGCCTTCGTTGATGGCGTGGGTTGCGAGGTTCTGATCGTTCCATCGGGGCACCCGCCCCCGCCACACAAGTCGCCAAACCTGTGTGGTGTCTCCGATCTTCTCGTTGGCGCGAGGTGATCGGCTCTCGTAGAAAGGGGGGCACACTTTACCGGTGTGCCAGCGGGCTTGTGTTTTACTTTTGCTGTCGTGTTAGATTCACCCTTCTTTCAGTTGGCGGGGTGAGTTCCTATCTCTTTGGTAGTTGCTTCTATTGTGGGGGTTGAGGCAGGTTCCCTCCCGGTTGGGTCAGGTTCACCTCAGTGCGTCGCTCTTACTACTGCTCACAGGTAGGACGCCTCCTATCCTATGCATGACTGTTCAGTTCGGACCTTTCACGTCGCGGACCCCGATGCTGGTGATAACTTGTGCTCCTACTCACACACAAGGCTATCAGGTTAGACAAATAAGCGAGGGGGCTTCTCCTCGCACTATCCCTATGGTCTTCGTTTGTTCATTGTTTATCTTTTGTTGGGTTCTCGGAAGGTAGGGACTTTCAGGGGAGACGGGCGACAGGGCGCAACCTTATCGATCCCGCCTCCCCTCCGGGCTCAGACCCGGAACATCGTGATAGCGCCGACCATCGAGCCGTCCAGGCTGGCGATCTCGACGCTGGTGCCGTCGTCCTGCCCCCGGAACGCGCGCTTGACCTCGGCAGCCGTTGCGGGCGCGCCAGCCAGGAGCAGCACAGGGGGCTCTGCCAGGGCAGCCTTGGCGGCAGCGGCAGCGGTCGCCTCCAGCGCCTTGAGAGCCGCCATGGCGTCCGCAGGAGCGAGGTCACCCGTGGCGACCTTGCCAAACAGATCGGCGCTCGCGGCGTCAAGGTCGATCGCCTCCACCGCAGGGGCGAGGGAGACCTCCGCACCGGAGACGGCGGCAGCGGCGTTGAGCCGCTCGACCGCGATGGCGACGAGGGCGTTGGCGTTCTTGAGGGCGGCGATCGGGGCGGTGATGCCGGCAGCGGTCAGGACAAAGAGGTTAGCCATGGTAGGATTCCAGGGTGGGGGGTGACTCGAATGAGTCGGGGGGAAGGCGCGGAGAGAGTCTATCTCCCTCTCACCCCTATAATGTAACCAGTTTTGGGGAAATTGCAACCGGTTGTTACAACCGGAGACAAGTGCTCAGCCGCCGCAGGTGGCATCCAGGGCGGTCGCCATGCGCTCGGCAGTCTCGACGAGCACAGTGTCGCAGACCCAGGACTTGCGCTTGCCGGTGTGGATGCGCCACACGCGACCGCCAGCACCGCAGGGCTCCCACGCGTAGCCGATCGCCTTGGGCGGCTGGCGGTTGGAGCGGGTGTTAATCCGCATCCCGTGAAGGGTCCAGCGGTACTCGGTCTTCTTCTTCTTCTTGAACATGCAGGCTCTCCAGAGCGTTGGCGGGGCGGGAGTCTATCTCCCTCTCACCCCTATAATGTAACCAGTTTGGGGGAAATTGCAAGGTCTATCTTGTCTCGGTTTGTCTCAGCCGATGACAATGACCTCGCCAGCGACAAAGGCAGTGATCGGGGTTGCGGGGGTCGTGGTGATCGCCTCGGCGCAGAGGGCGCGACCGTGCCGACGATCGGCACGGCGTGCGAGTCGGCGGGTGATGCCGTAGCCCTCACAGCCACGAAAGGCAGAGGAGTAGGCGCGATCCATGTTCCAGAGCCCCACATCAGTGGAAGCGAGGCGGCAGGCGCGGTCGGTCTGGCGGGTCATGTTCTCTCTCCTTCTTATACCTATAATGTAACCCGTTTGGGGGAAATTGCAACCGGTTGTGACAACCGGTGACAATCAATCCAGGGACCGGCTGCCCATCACGATCTCCCGCCCGTGGGCGGGGTTGTCCTCGTGCTTCGCCATCCTGAGAGCCTGACGGGCAGCAGCGACGATGTCGCTGTCGGTGTGCATCTCGCTGAACGAGAATCGCACCTCGGCGACGGTCCCGTGGGGACAGGACACCTGCCACCGCTCGGTGTGGGCGGTGGGCGCGGCGTGGACGCGGTTGACGATCAGTTCCATTCAATCCTCTCTTGTTACTCTTGTAATGTAACCCGGTGATCGCGATCTGTCAAACAGAAAGTTGTCTCAGAATGTCACCGGTTCAGCCAAGTGTCGTAATCGTCATAGGAACGCCCAAGGGCGATCATCGCGAGGACATAGACCTGATAGCGATCCCAGAGCGGCGGCATATTCTCTCTCCTTCTTACACCTATAATGTAACCCGCTGAGCGGATTTGTCCAGTCACAGAATGTCACCGCTTGCGGCGGCTGATCTCCATCTGAGCCTCGAACCACAGATTCTCGGCTTTCATACCTCCATCGGGGTCGGGCGGGGTGTTAGCCAACTTCTGGACGGCGGCGAGGTCCAGGGTGGAAAGGTCAACCCACGCCAGGGAGAGCCCCTTGGAGAGCCGGATCTTCTTCTTGGGTGCTTTCGTCCAGTCCATGTTTTACCTCAAAAGTGAAGGGGTGTGAAAGGGAATAACCTATCAGATCCGTGCAGAGCACCCGGTCAAGGGACTCGAACCCTTGAAGCGACCAGCCGAGAAGATGCTAATCTGTGCGGGAGTCGAACCCGCACCCCTCTCACCCCTATAATGTAACCAGTTTTGGGGATTTGTCCAGTAACAGAATGTCACCCGTTTGTCAGGTGCTCGTCAAGCGGCAAAAAGTAGGGTTTAACCTCCGCTTCCCCGATGTGAGCGACCCAGGCGTCCACCAGCATCTTCAATTGATCAATTTCTTCCTGCGTTCTCGACTGCTCCTCCTGACGGAGACGCTCGCGATGGTCGCAGAGTGAGACGAGAACGCCCATCAGAAGGGCATCTTCACGAAGATCGCCGTGAACTGCTCTGGGAGCATGATCGTGTCGGCGATCCGCTTGGCGAGCCCGACGTGGCTGCTGGTGGTCTGAGAGTGAAACTCACCGCCTGGGCTGGTGAAATTGCCGACGACGACGCCAGCGAGGGTGCGCTCTGCGATCTTGAGATCGTAGGACCAGAGGGAGCGCCCATCGGTGCGGAGCCGACCGGAGCGAGCAGGGCGTCCAGCAGCGAAGGCGCGGACAACGGAATCGTTACGAATCATAAGTACTCTCTTTTGTTTAGAGGACAAAGTAGCCAAAAAGGAAACCAAGGGAAGCCCATAAGGCATAGTCGGTGAACAGAATCACCATCGCTTTGTGTTTCGGGGTCATCTTCTCTCCCTCCTTCCCCTATAATGTAACCAGGGGATCGTGGTTTGTCGAGCGAATTTGTGTCTCAGAATGTCTTTGTCATTCTGACGTTTTTCCACGGCACGCTCGTTTGTTAGCCACTTTCTTTCTGTTGGGATGGCGTCCAGCACCAGAACGAGATCGTGCTGCGACGGCGATAATGTTGCGACGTTTCAGCTTCTTCGTTTTGTTGCGTTTTGCCATCGTTTTGCCTCTTTTGGTTAAATAGTCACTGCGGAGGGAGAATCACACCCTTTTGGATCAGATCTCGCGCAGTCCTTCCAAACCAACCCTGAAGAGTGAAGGCGAGCCCATTGTTGACAAGCATCTGCCATGCGGCAATCTGCTCCTCTTCGCTTGCGGGGTGGATGCCCTCGGCGATCATGACTGCTTCGTAGACGTTGGGTTCTGGGTTACTCAAGGGGTCCATCCAAATTCCTGAAAGATTGAGGCGAGCAGAACACAAATCAGGATACCAACGGAACACAACATAATCACGTCACATTGGAATTGAAGATCTTGGGCGCTCATGCCTCTGCCGCCTCGTAACCAGCAGCGAAAGCGATCAGCATCTCGTAGAGCGCATCCTCGTCGGTTGCGGCGGAACACAGCATCGCCACTGCGAGGGACGCATAGATCCCTTCTGCGGTGATGGCGGCATCGTAGGCGCTCGTGGCGAGCGGGGTGTGGGTCAATTCTTCCATTCGATCCTCTCTTATTACTCTTGTAATGTAACCCGCGGCGGGGGTTTTGTCCAGTCGCAGAGGCTATGATCTTTGTCTTAGAATGTCTCAACAGTCGCGGGGCTCCACGAGGAGGCGACCAGGGACGCTGATAAAGTGCCGGGAGCCGTCGTTCTCAACGACCAGCGAAGTGAGGCTCCCGCCATGAACGCAGCCGGTGTCGATGCCTGTGGAGTGCTCCCGCACGTCTGGACCGGACAGGAAGGGCTCGTGCCCAAAGACAATGTGCCCAAAACGTCCATCCCAGATTTCTGTCCAAAAAGGATCGTCTGGGGATTCATCACCCATCGAGCGGAACTTGCCCGTGTTCTTACACACAAAGCGCGTGCGGGAAACTTTGAGAAACTTCCGTTGCTTAGTCTTGGAAAGTCCCTTGAACTGCTCGATGGTTGGGAATTCTGTCCAGTTACTTGGCATCCCGCCGTGAACCACCAGAATGTTGTGTTGCTCCACCTTATGGAACGGAACAAAGTTCTCCATAAAGTGGATGTCTTCTGGGGAGAGGTGGGAAGTGATCTCGTTTACCTCTCCCTCGCGGACAACTCCGCGCGAGACGTTGCGGCGATGCTGCCGATGCTTCTCCTCGTGGTTGCCCTCAACGACCACAACGCGGTGGCGCTGGGACAACTCGCGGACGAAACGAATGACGCCAGGGGAGTCGTCCCCCTTGTCAACCAGATCGCCCACGAAGACGACCTCGTCGTCGGGCTGGAGGTGGAGGAGGTCCACGAGGCTCCGCAACTCGCGGAGGCATCCGTGGACATCACCGATGATCATCGTGCGCGGCATTCTGTCTCCTGTTCTCTGTCTTACCCCTATAATGTAACCAGTTTTGGAGATCTCGCAAGGTGTTTTGTGTCTCTGTTTGTCTCAGAAGCCGACCTTGCGCGCCTGGGGCTCATTCTCACCAGGGAGAGACTTGATCCCTGGTGATCCCTTTGTGGGCACAGCGGCGAAGATCACGTCCTGCTGCTCGTCCTGGGTGGCTGCGAGGCGGAACGCCACAGCCTGGGCGGACAGGACAAGAATGTCCTTTGCGATTGTCTTGAGAATGGGGTTCATTACTATGCTCTCGAAATGAGGGTAAAACGGTCGATAGGCAAACAAGGGACAACATCGCCACGGAGATATCTCACATCCAAATAAGGGCGTCCGTCCATTGTGTAAACTTGCAAAACGATGGCGATGTTCTCTCGGTTCATCCTGCTTCGCAAAAGATCACCAACTTTGAAAGGATGCTTCATTGTTCACCACTTTTTGGGGGGAGTGGAAGCACCGCACTTTGGGCAGCGTCCTGAATGCCAGCGGGAAACCCAAGCGGCAGCACCGCAATGAGGGCAGAAGTGTGTGGGCTTCACTTTACCTCCGAAACAAGAGTGAGGTCTTCGTCGTCCGTCCACCAAATCTGGTAGGTCTCCGGGGGCTCGCCGGGGCGCTCCATCCAGACTACCGGTTCGTCCCAGCGAATGCGCCACAGCATCCCGTCTTCCCGCATGTCCTCGGCGTCGATGATGACGCCGCGCCCGTTGGTAGGGTGCTCGACGAGCGACCCGACGTTGAAGATGGTGTCCTGCATTCTCTCTCCTCTCCCCTATAATGTAACCGACCGGGGCGACCTGCGCCACCCCGATCCTGTCACGCTTTGTCTCACTTGCGGTCGATGGAGACCACGACCTCGGAAGTGGTGAAGTATGGGTTACGCGCGTATTCTTGAGTAGTCATCCACATACGCTGACACTTGGAGGCAATAGGCTTGGGTGCCATCATATCAGTCAGAACGATGTGTCCGTCAAACTTACCATCATTGACGAAGCGGGTGGGAGCATCGAAGCAGGTCCCACCACACATCACACGCTCAGCCTTTCGGCGCTCACCCTTCTTCCAGACATAAACCTTGTCCTTGGCGACATCGGTATCAAACGGAATCACGGTGAACTCGGCAAACTGCGCGAGGTTGTCCAATTCAGAGTAGAACGCTGCGAGCATCCCATCATCCACAGAACCAGACTGGTCGATGGAGATAGCGATCTTTGCCTGACGGCGAACGCGCTTTCCAGGGTGGACCTTGGGGAACCGCTTGTTGAGACGACGCGGAGTAGACCGCTTGTCGGCACGCTGACTTGTGCGGACAAAGTAGCGCAGCATCTTCTTCCAGTCAACTTTGGTAGCCAACCGATCCTTGATGGTCTTCTTCATGCTCTGCGAGACAGAGCCCCAGTTTCCAGCCTTGTCGGCTTCTTCTGCCGCCTTCTTCATAGCATCCTTCATGCGCTCTTTGGCGATCTCGTTGGCTTGTGCGTTTCCGCCGCCCTCGCCAAAGCCCTCATGAACATCGAAGTCGTCATCTTCACCAAAAGGCGAGCCTTCGCCCTGGTCCTTGGATTCCTCCTCCATCTTCTCCAACTCAGCGAGATACCACTCGTAAGTCTGGTTGGCGGGAAGGTGGGCAAACTTGCCCTCGCCAGGAAGGCAACCCTTCATGGGCTCGCCGCCTTCGCGCATAATAGGACCAGGGCTCGCCTCGCAGGGCAACTTGCCGTGCATTTCGGAAAGTCCGTTGATTGAGAGATCCATCGCAATGTTGTCAATTCGACGGATGCCGCCTTCTGGCTTGCGAGTCGTGACGTGCTCGAAAACAAGGTGGTAGAACTCGTGCATGAGAACACCCTGCTTGTGCTCGTCCGACAAAGAACCCATAAACTTGGGGTTGTAGAACAACTCAAACTGAGCCGAGTCGGGGTTGACGCGGACGCCAGCGGTGGGGATGCTATCGGTGCTGATCTTGTCGATGCGGCGCGAGAGCGCAGCAAAAAATGGCTCACGCATGAGAAGTCGCGCGGTGTGGAGGTTGAGGTCAAATGGCTTGTGGTTGTCGTCTGCGGGCATGTGCCCCTCCTTGTTACTCTTATAATGTAACCCGCCCAGCCCTGATTGTCAAGGCTGGGTGGCTACGATCTTTGTCAACGAATGTCGTCGTAGTAGGGACTACCTGGGAGATAATAGTTAACTTTCAGTTCCGTGTCTACTTTCCAAGTTTGTCTACCTTCGTGGGAAAGTAGCAGGAACTTCTTTCTTGTGCTTTCAGATGGTCCTGAACCATAGATTCTGCGGTGGTATCTTTTGACCTCCAACACAATGTAGGGCTTCTTCGTTGTCCTGTTTACAAGTAGGTCACCTTGTTTGATCTTGTCAATGCTACTCATAACGCCTCACTCCGTCAAAACTAAACCTATAAACCTGCTCCGACTTTGTGAACTTTACGACATAAAGAACATAGGGCTGCTCAAAGCCATCGACCACCTCGATGATCACCCCGAACCCGTGCTTGCGAAAGAACGCAGGTTGTGTTACACTGGCTGGGGTGACCAACTCACCGACCCGTAGGGCAGGCTCCATGAATCACGACCCGCGAAGGATGGTGACCATGTGCTCACTAACCCGCGTGCCGTTGGCGGCGGTCGCCTTGTGGAGACGAATGGCGTTAGTGCCGGTTTCATCTTCACAATCTCCGATAGCCGACCACAACTTCATGCAGATCTCGGAGGGCATCGAGACAAACCAAGTCGCGAGGTTGGTCACCTGCGCGGCGGTCAGCGTCTTGCCGAAAGTGGAGGCGTGCTCCATCTTCTCGACCATAGCCGCGTGGTCGTTAATGCCCCACTGCTCGATCTTGTCGAATGCGCCGTCGTCGAGGAGGTCTTCGATGCTGACTTGGTACTCGTACTTCTGGACGAAGTCACGGAGGGCAACAGCCGCCTCAAAGCCAACGAAACCAGTGGCGAGGTTGAGAAGCAGGTCTCGGTCGGCTTCTTCAGCGAACAGAGACAGGGGCTCGACGGTCTTTGCGAACCGCACCCAGGACCTCCTCGACGGGTAGACCTTGTTGGGCTCGTAGTCGGTAAGGTGCTCAAGGTGCTGGCGGTTGCCGTTAATGAAGTCCCAGAGGACACTATCAACCTTACCAGAAGACCAGCCAAGCCAGTCCTCCACGGAAGGCTCCACGTCAAACACAGTCCAGCGGTCCAACTCAGCCGGGTCCATTTCGCCGACTTGGTACTGTGACCCGTGCTCACCACCGTTGACAGCAGCGACGATCAGGGTCTCAGGGTGAAGGTGCCACCCGTTGATCTTGCGAGAGTCAGTCAACTCGAAGAGACCCTGGCGGACCTCCATCGTGGCGCGGTCAACCTCGTCGAGAAAGAGGACCACGGGCTCAGTGCAAGCCGTCACAAGCCAGTCGGGAGCGTTCCAAGTGGTAGCCTTGCGACCATCGGAAAGGTCGGTGGTGTCGGGCAGACCGAGCAGGTCGCCTTCAGTCATCTGGCTGGCGCGGCGCTCGACCACGGGCAGACCGCGCTGCTTGGCGATGCTGTAGACCACCTCGGACTTGCCGACGCCGTGGCGACCACGGACAAGGACAGGAAGCCGAGCATCAAGGATGCTGGGGACGGTGGCGAGAAAAGTAGCAAAGTCGAACGACATAGAAACACCTTGGTGCTTGTGATGCGGAGAGAGTGACCACCACCCTCTCACCCTTATAATGTAACCGGGGGATCCCGGTCTGTCAAGAAGTTTTTTTGATTATCTTCTGGTTCTCGGAGCGAGGGACGCTGTGCCCCTCTCACCCCTATAATGTAACCGGTTGCCCAGATCTTGCAAGCGGTTTCTTGTCACTGATTGTCACAGCCTGAGACGAGCGCCCAGCGGTCAGCACGATCGACAAAGTGGGTCAGATTCTTCAAGGCACCCTTGTTGACTGGCTTGTTAAACTTGACCTCAAAAGCGCCCCAATCGCCGTCCCACATAGTGTGACCAACAACGAGTCCCACAGCATCAAGGATGCGGTGGCGGACAAGGCAACCAATGTAGATGCTTTTCATTTTTACTCCTAACAGTTGTGAACCAAAGAATCCCACCTTTCATCCACAAAGTTCTTGGAAGAGCGAAGGGAGGCGTTCTGCTTTCCCTCTTCAACCCGCCGCGCGGCGGTGCGAACCAGCTTGATCAGGGCGATCTTCCCGATCTTTGCCTTCGGGACCTGCGACTCGTAGCCGGTGTTGTGATTCCTGTTGAGGAGGAGTGCGATCTCCAAAGCATCACGAAGACCCTGTGGGTCATCCGTGTCGAGGACAAGTGTGAATTTTGCGCCCATCGTGTCTCCCTCTTACCTCTGTAATGTAACCCGGTGGAGGATCTTTGCCACTCTTATCTTGTCTCTGTTTGTCTCGCTTGGCGAGAGAGCGCACCACCACGGCACCTGCGATGATCGCCCACCCTGCGACGAACAGGGGGGCGATCAGGGCAGAGCGGATCTTACTGCCCACTTTTGAAATCCTCGAAGATCTTGGCACGATTGTGGGCAGCCGTGTAAGAACTCAATTCATCACGCGCGCGCGCATAGTAACTGGTGTACTGGTCAGTGTTGGTCGTGTTAGCCTGTTCTCGCAGACTATCGAGCCTGCAAAAATTGTAATCGCGGGAATCATCAGACTTTCTTCCAGTGCGCTTGAACATGCTGCTATTCTTGGCTTGAGCAATCGTCATAGTTTGCCCAGCAATCCAGTTCGAGGGCACAATCTCGCGAAAAGGAGCGACCACTGTAGTTTTGCCCCAACAGCCGCCCGTGTAACCTGGGTTGATAACATAGTCGCGGACATTGATTCCAAGAGAACGACCAGTAGCGGGTTCAGTGAGGGTCGCCCTGATCGCGAACCCATGCTGGTTGATTTTTGGTCTGATGTTAAAGTCAGTAAGAACAAGAAGGGTGTTTATTTTGATGTAAGATGAAGTGTTGTGATCATATTCCTCCTTCTGCTGGCGAAAGAGTGACCCCAAGCCAACAGGCGAATTCACAATGTAGTCGTGCGCGGCGTGGACGTGTTCGTTGTGGTGCTGAACGAACCAACTCACATCTTTCTGGAGCACATCGCACTTTCGGCGAGTGTGTCCGCGCTCCTGGCAGTAGCCACAAGTCTGCTGGGACACCTTCTTGCTCTTGGGGGCAGTGCGCGCCTGATACTGCCTGATCCAGTACGAATCAGTCTCGCCAAGTTCCCGGTCGCGATCGTGCCGCTTCTTCATAGCGGCAGTCTTCTGGGGGCAGGTGCGCTGGTTGTGACCAGTCTGGTAGCAGTAGCGGCAGCGGGACATGGATTCTCCTCTCTTGTTACTCTTGTAATGTAACCCGATGGCTCAAAAGATCAAGTCACCGAATGTCATGAGTCGAGAGCAGGGTGGTAGACGGGATGATCGCCGGGGATGATGGCGATCACCTCAAATGAGGTCTGTTCCTGAGCGTGGTCAAAAGCAACCCTCTTGTCATGGGAAGCATCGAAACAGAAAGTAAACGTAACCTCTCCGTCCAAACTTACACAAATTGCAGTCCAGATCAAGATACACCTCTTTTCTTGTTGATTTTGCGGCGTTGTGGGTCGCTTTCTACTTTATCGGTCTTTCTTGGAACTAAAACAACGGGCGGAACAGGCAAAACTCTCACTTCTTCCCCTTCTTGACTTTTGGCTTGATCTTGAGATAGCGTTCTTCGACGAGATAAACCTCGCTCGCCCCAAAAGGCAGCACAAGGTAACGCTTGGCACCTTTCGCAGCAGAGACAATCTTCTCGTCTACTCCAAGAATGATCCCACCACGAGCCTTGAAAGACTCACGGATCTCCTTGTAGGGCAACTGCCCTGACCGAGTGCAGATCATCCTGTTTGTTGCGCTGTAGCCAGTGACAAACTTAGAGTTTGGAATGATGTGATCATCTGTGCTGAAACGGGGCTTGCGCTCAATCTCAGCAATAACCTTTTTGGCATACTTGTTGTTGATCATTTTAAGGAACGTACGGCGTTCTGGTACTTTGCCAGCCAGGACTGGAACAGCAACATTGCCATAGTAGCCGCCGCCGTGGGCTTGGTAGTAACTGGAAATCTTGTAGCCAAGAGACTTAAATTTGGTTTCGTACTCTTCGTGCCAGTTAGCCAAAGACTCCTGGGCTTCTTCGTTGTTCTCTTTGAGAATCTTGTAGCACACGACCTTCTGGCGATCGGAGAGTGTGCGACCCTTGGTGATCTGCTCACAGATAGAGTCTGCGAAGCCCTTTGCCCACTGCGAACAGGTGGGCAGTCCCTTGATCTTCTCAAGGCGGTCGTAGATCTGCTGGTCGGTCGGGTCAGTCATTCACTCTCCTTACCCCTGTAATGTAGCACAGGGATCGTCATCTGTCAAGGGTTTTCTTGGAGGATCTTCCAATCCTTTTTGCTCCACCAATCAATGCTCATTTCAAGCTCTGCGTTCAGATCCGCAACTTTGATTTCTTCTTTGTAGATCTCAAGAATGATCCCCAGTTCATCTTTGCGAGAATACCAATGAACCAAATCGCCGACTTTCATCTTACTTTCTCCAATTCATCATCATCAGCGTCCCACACAAAGCCTCCGACCAGATCATAGACTTGCCAACAATAGTCCTTGGAAGTAGTCGCCTTATTATGACCAATGATGATGTTCAGGTTTCCTTCAATAGTGTCGCGCACCAAATCGCCTACTTTCATCCTACTTGCTCCAAGTAACGAAAGAAGCTAATGTCCACACAACGCTCCGCCCCATTGACAAGGAAGAAGGCGTTGCGAAGAGGGGACTTTTTGTCAATACCCTCTGGTGTTTCCCACTTTGTGAGAAGGTAGGTCTTTCCAAACTTCCAAGGGTCGTCGGGAAAAGGATCCTTGTAGCGGTAAAGTCCACCGGGAGGATGCAACTTTGCGAACATTTGGTATCCATTGGCCATCAGTATTCAATCTCTCGGCTGATGTAAATGTGCTTGAAACCGAAGCCTTTGATCTTGTTGTTGTCCATTTCCTCTCCGACATAAACCCACCGGTATGCTTCGTCATCCAGCTTTTCTACAATCTTTTCGATCATCTGGTTGAAAGCCTGAATGGCTGGGGAGCCATCATACCACTTGATGCTGGTCCAGTGAAACAGGTAGGAACCTTCGCTGTCGTAGTCTCCAAGCAACTGTTGGTCAGCGCAGGCAAACAGCAACTCTTTGAGGGCGGCGTTCTTGCCAGCCTCCGCGAGCAAGGTAGGCACAGCGTCAGCGGTGCAGGCAAAGATGACATCAGACCGGTAGCCCATCGGCGTTCTCCTTCTTACTCTTGTAATGTATCCCGGTGATCGCAGATCGTCAAGTCACGAAATGTCACGGGGTTCGATCTCCCAAGATCTCAGCCATTCTTTGCGGTTCTTCTTCATCGAGAGACCGGAAAGCACCGTAAACCAATGGACAAGAAACCAAGTTTCATTATCCGGCTCGTTTGAGATAACATCAGTTTCCAGAATGATTCCGTTCTGATCAAGAAACGCCGAGGACTGGATAAAATCACCTACTTTCACTGATCACCTTCCATGCAGATGCGTCTTCATCACGCCAGACCGCACCTTTCCATGTGCCGGCGAGCATAAGGACATCAAAGTATGTTTTTCCTACCTTGATAACAATTCCGTAGTCTTTGTTTTTGCGTCCACGAAGCCTGACAAGTTCACTTACTTTCACTGATTACCTCCCAATGACCCTCAATATCTTCAAGGTAATAAAGTTCCTGATCGCCATCAAAAAAGAAAACGTCTACCCACCCAACACCTGTTTCAGTGACGAGTCCCCTATAGGAATAGGACTCCTCAAACTCAAAAAGGACCAAATCACCTACTTTCATCAGGACTTACCCTTATGGTTTGCGTTGGCTCGGTTCTCGCCAACCTTGCGGAACTTCAAACCAGACATAACGGTGTTAGAGCCAGACAGGTGACAAGACTTGCCCTTATTATGTCCAGTGTTGCTCTTCCAGGCACGCTGGTAGCGGTCGCGATCCTGCTTAGAATCAAACGCAAGGATGGTAAGGTCACTCATTTTGCCGTTTGCGGACTTGACAGCCAGATAAGGAACAGTCGTCTCCTCCGCACAATCAGCGCAGTGGTTCCGCTTGCCTCCTGCTCGCTTCTTCTCAGGGGAGAGAAGGTCAAAAGGGTCTTCACAAACAACGCAGTCAATCATCGTGGGCATCGGGGCTCTCCTTCTCTCTATAATGTAGCACGGGGATCGCCTGTTGTCCTGTCACGCAATGTCATCGTCGATGCGGACGATGTGCTGCCAAATGTTGGGATAAGCCCTCAATTTCTTACCACGATAGTTGACGCAGCGTTCGCCGCCGGGATCTCTCCCAAGATAGATAAGATGATCCATAGGTCGGATCTTTCCATCTGCCTCAAATGCGCCGTGTCCCAAATGAACATCAAGATAGCCGTGTCGGACAAGAACATGCGTTGAGCGGTCAGAGCGAATCTTGTAAAGTTCTCCGACCATCAGTTCTGCTACTCTCATTCTACCACTCCGTTGTCCAACCGGACAAAGTAAAAGTTGTTGCTGCGACACCATCGTCGTCACTATTCTTTTCTTCTTGTTTCACAAACCAAGAGAGAAATTGGAGGTCTTTGGCGATGCGTGCGGCGATCTGTTCGGGGTCGCTGGTGTCGCCAAAAGGAATAACAAACGAAATTTGCTCCATCTCTGCTCCCCTCTTACCCCTGTAATGTAACGGGGGGATCGCCAGAGCGCCAGTCACGGAATGTCACGGCTTGATGTAATTGATTCGGACGCCTTTGGTGCGTGCCTTGTGGTTGATCCTTTCACGCTCACTTCCAGAAAGTGGGACACTTGAGTTGAAGTCGCTAATGACTATCAATGTTTGTCCCGGTTTCATTAGATCAAGAACTCCCCATACCGCGAACCAAACCTCTGTGCCGCCTCCGGGTCTTATGTTCTGTAGGTTTGTCTTGTGAGGAATGTAGCCTGTGTTTGCTACATAAACTTTGGAGTGCTTTGGACGCCAATAAGCGATGGCGTTAGTCCAGGGTCGCCACTTACCACCCATCGAACCGCTGCCGTCAATCAAGTAGAAATCGGCTATTATTTTTGTTGGAACGATTGGATGCTTGGCTTTTTTCAACACAGCCAAGTCAACTCTACGGGCGTTTATCGTGTGCTTTCCAGTCGCTTCGCCGTTCCAATCTAATTGAACGAGTGCCCCTTTCCGTAAGGACAGAACATAACGAGCAACCTCGTCTGCTCTCTTTCTGGATAGTTCCTTGTTGTAGTCGTGTTCTCCGCATCCATCCGTCCAGCCTGTAATGATGAATCTTGTTTGGCTTGGGTGTTCCTGTAAGAAATCCCTAATCCTTTTGCGGAGATCATAGTGTAGAAAAAATCGGTCTTCTTCGTAGAAAACCGATGTCTGTTCTTTTGTTATGTTCTCGCTATGTTGCGGCGTGGGCTTTGTTGTTGTCGCTTCAACAAGACAACCCTGGAGGCTACACCGCGATTGAGCGTCACCAATTTTTAACCAGTTTGGTTGTGATTGTAGTAGTAAGGTTAGAACAACAGAACGCCACATAACATAAGTAGTTAGGTGGCGTAGCGAGTCGTCAGCACATAAAGATTGTGATGACGAAAAAGATGCTAACTACTGTGGCTACCAAGCCAATGTCAGCCATAAAATCTCTATCCATTTGGTTCTCCTCCTATGAGGCAATAATTAGTTTGCTACATTTCAGAAAGCACAATAATATGTGCGCGAAAGTTAGGCTCTGCCCAATTTCTGAAACTTGGGTGGCTCCAAATAACTTCTGGATCATCATCTTCATCAAAACTCGCGATGATCCCAAACCTCCTGTATTCTTTATCCCAGCCATCGCCCGTCGCGTTGAATCTTACCAAATCACCGACCTTCACTGATCACCTCAAACTCATCAGGATGAAAGTTGTGCCGAATTCGTCCGCTCTTGGTTTCTCCGCTGACCCAGACAATAGAAAAGCGTCCGCCGGGGTCTTCACCAACAACCAGAGCAATGGACTTTTGCTGTGTCTCCCAGCCACCACCCGGCGCGTTGAATCTTGCCAAATCACCGACCTTCACTGATCACCTCCAATTCTTCTGGGTGGAAGCCAGAGCGGGGTTCTCCAGATTTGCATGGGCCGCCAAGCCATAGGATGGTAAAACGTCCGGCTGCTTCCCTCTCTACAACCAAACCAATAGACTTCTGCTGGGCTTCTATATTATCTTTGGAGCCTCGCACCAAATCACTGACTTTCACTGATCACCTCAAATTCGCCGGATCGAAGCCAAAACTTTCTATTCTTGGAAACAACATAGACTTCCACCTCCTCGGGAGCGTCTACAGCATCTATAATGATGCCGGGTGTCGGATGGTGCCGATCTGGCTCCCAAGGCAACCAGCATTTTACAAGATCACCGACCTTCATTGATCACCTCAAACATTTCTGCACGAAAGCCGCTAATAAGGCAGCGCGTTTCTATCTGACCCCAGATCCACATAATCGTGAATCGGTCGTCCCATTCTTTCGCAATAACAATCGCAATCGAGTTACGCTGTGAGGGGATTGGGTTGCCCTGTGCGCCACGAACAATGTCACCGACCTTCATTCTGTCTCCCTGTTACTCTTGTAATGTAACCCGGTGGGGGCAGGCTGTCAAGCCTCGGAGGCTATGATCTTTGTAACGGAATGTCACCAGAAAAGATAGGCAAATCAGGTCGGGTCGATAAGCCATAAAGGACACACAACTGGCGTCCCTTCTTTGTAGTGCCTCTTTTTGGGGATCTGAACATAACCTTCTGGTGTGTCAACCACACACAATTCATCTTCGCATCGATCGATCACGCATTCGTGCGGCGATGGTTGATCGAAAGCCATTGCTGTCAGAATAAAAGAAAAAATAACCATCTGTCTCTGCTTAAAAAATGAGAACATCGGGAATTACACCCGAAACTGGCACATCTTTGAGCCCGCTCAATAACACAACATATGCCTGTTATGTTCTAATGATGTTTTGTTCTGTGATCTCTTCGTATATCTGAAGAGTCTTAGTGCTCTCAAAGGTGGTCGAGAACCCGAGAGTTGAACTCGGCACTTCTTGCTCCCAAAGCAAGCCGCACACCCCGCGCGTTGTTCTCGATTTAAAGTGGCGACGACACTTGGGATCGAACCAAGGACCTAAACGTTAACAGCGTTTTGCTCTACCAACTGAGCTATATCGTCTTATTTATTAGCTCCCCAATAACTGCCTAATTTGAGGCGTTAGGGTGTGTGCTCTTGTAACTTCCTCGCCGTTCTGGAACACAATTAGTGTTGGAACACCACGGAGGCTAAACTTGCGTGGGGTCTGAGCCCCTTCTACATCAAAGTAAGCAACATTATCGCCAGCAATCTGCTCGATCAGCGGCTTGAGTCGGTTACAAGGTCCGCACCAAGAGGCACCAAACATAACCATACAAGTGTTGTTGCCTGATAGTAATGCGTCAAAGTTGTCGTCTGTTACTACATTCATTTGTCTCTCCTAAATTGGTACTCCCA